>Ga0256914_1000209_pt1 | contig 57010 bp, 49 predicted proteins | sample HulkmetaG_FD_191571 | JGI IMG/M metagenome (GOLD analysis project Ga0256914, IMG submission 191571) | Hydrothermal chimney microbial communities from Main Endeavour vent field at the Juan de Fuca Ridge, Pacific Ocean - Hulk | ecosystem: Environmental > Aquatic > Marine > Hydrothermal vents ...
ACCTGTTCAAGGCGCTGCTGCTCAAGCCGCTGTTTTTCCAAACGTTCCTGCTCAAGGCGCTGCTGCTCAAGCCGCTGTTTTTCCAAACGTTCCTGTTCAAGGCGCTGCTGCTCAAGCTGCTGTTTTTCCAACTCATTCTTATTAACCTGTTCCTTCTTTGATTTCTTTGATATCTCATCATTATCACTGTTATCTTTTTTTATAACTGCCTGACCAACTTCAACCTTAGCCGACTCCTGTGGCAACTCCACAGCTGTATCCACAGTAGTAGTTCCTGTTGGCTCATCTGAGGCATCCTCTGCAACTACCACTGATGCAGTGAACAATAAAACTCCTATAACAAACCAAGCAAATCTACAATAATACCTAATATTCAACATCCCCCTCACTCTAATTAAAAATATCAGAACCTCTTACTATTCAACCTGTTAATACAACAATTAATTCTACTGCTAAAAAAAACTTTTGCAAGATTTTTTCCGGGAAATATCAAAATATACCAGAATAAAGCGAAATAAGGTCAGTCATAGTAGGACAGTCTGGCACAGCGGATTAACAAATTTCTATAATATTTTACTTCATCCACCTTGCCTCGCTTTGCTGCACCATTTACATAAATATCCACCTTTTTCTTTAACTCTGCATAAGTCAACGCATAATCTCTAGCATTAAGTCTGCCACTAAAAAGTATTTTTTCTAATGCCTTTATCCTGAACCTATCCAAACCCCATACCCTAAAAGAAAGCTGGTCATCCCTGCCTCCATCTTTGATGGTAAGAGATTTATCTATAAGCATTACCTCAAATTCATGAGTGGCTCTGAGCCAGAATTCATAATCCTCACATGCCTCGAAATCCTCATCGAAATTTCCCACAGCATCAAACACACTTTTATGGATAACTGCCGTTGATATACTAATACAACATAATTCTAATGCGCGCTGATATACGTAACCTGTTGGTTTCCTATGCCGTTTCTTTTGGTTTAATAATTCCCCTCTACGAAACCATACTTCCTGCGTGTGAAATATCTTGCAATTTGGGTGTTTCTCTATATATTGAGATACTATCTCAAGTTTATCTTCTGTCCATCTATCATCTGAATCAAGGAATGCAATCCATTCCCCTCTGGCAATATCAAGGCCTCTATTACGTGCATAGGCAACCCCCTTATTTTCTTGATATATATATATCAATCTCTCATCTCTAATAGATGCAACCAAGTCTCTGGTCCCATCGATTGAACCGTCATCAACAACAATAAGTTCATAATTATTAAATCTCTGGGTAAGTACAGAATGGATGGCTATATTAAGAAAATCTTTTCTGTTATATGTAGGGATTATAATAGAGAAAAAGGAAAGCCCTTTTGGTTCATTTTTTCTCTGCATATATATATATGTCATTTAAAAATGGTATCTTAGACAAACCTGTAAAATTCCATATTTTCCCCAATGTAGTAAAGGCATATACAAAAGGATTTCCATGCCTATAGACTTTTATATTTTTATACCCTTTTGATAGTATATAACAAAGTCTTCGTACGGATATATTTAACATTCCTTTCTCTGCATGCCAGCTTCCCCTAAGGAGATGATAAATAATATAAAAAAACTCATAGTAAACCGGTTCTGCACCAAAAAGAATTACCCCATCACTATGAAGAGATTTAAGTAGGTTATCAAAAAAAAACTCCAGATTGTCCAAATGATGCAATATAGCAGTCCCATATATTAAATCGAATTTACCACTAATATGTAAATCCGATGCATCATCCACCTCAACATCCAGCCCTAATGATTTAGCGGTCTCCACATTTTTTTCACTTATGTCAATACCTTTATATTCGCATCCATTAAATCTGTGTGCCATTTTATGCATTAAAAGTCCTTCTCCAACACCCAACTCAAGTAATTTATCACCTTCTTTGGGTTTCTTATGCTCTTCAAGAATGGAAACTAATTTTTCAAAATAAAAATTTCTTATATTAAACTCCATCGCCTTTGAGGCGAGTTTCTTAAACTGCCTGTCATAAAAATTTTTCTGTAAAACAGTATTATGTCTTCCCAGCATATTCATCCCCTAGAAAAGATAACCTCGGCTGAAACAACATTACATTCCTAAAATAACAAGAACAAAAAATACAAAAATGTAGTTAACCTATATAATATATGGTATCCATCCCTAAACTGACTGTCAAGGGAGTTTCAAGGTTAATTACTTGTGTATAGTCCAAATAAGAGATACAATAACATTTATGCGAAAAATTATATATAAAATACAAGGTCTCTTATTAGGCATAATATTTGCGTTAGACTACGGTTACTGTTATGCCAACAACTCTACTATTGATACAATACTTAAGTCAGAGAAATCCGTTGTTGGCATAACAGCCTTAAAAACAGAAATACGAAAGTCGCCTAGGGTCTCTGCCGCTATTGTTCCTGCTGCCGGGAAGATATTAATAGGCAGGAAAATACGGACAGCATACGAAGTAAAACAAGGGGCAGGAGTTATAGTATCAAATGACGGGCTAATCGTAACCAACTTTCATACTATCAGGATGGCACGTATAATAAAAGTAAAATTACCAGACCATAAAGTAGTTAATGCCCGCATCATACATATAATGCCAGAAAACGATCTTGCCCTGATAAAGGTCCCCTCCTCTCTTTCTCTTATACCTATAAAATTTGCCAATTCTGATACCGTTAATATCGGAGAAAGGGTATTTAATATAGGCCATTCTGCCTTATTAAATCACACAATATCCGAAGGAATAGTTACAGGTCTCGGAATAGAACCATCAGCAAACGGTAAAAAATCTATTGAATTAATAAAGGTCAATATCGATATATATAAAGGAGACAGCGGTGGCCCTCTGCTTAATGAACAAGGCCTTTTAATCGGGATGATGGCTGCAAAAATAAAAAATCGTTATCATGCAAGCCTAGCAATTCCTTCTAATAAAATAAAAAAACTTTTTATGGATTTTATGCAATAACTCTATATATTGATATTTAATCCTATTATTTGTTATATCTCTACATTCTGCACAATTTAACAAGGTTAAATTGTGCAATAAGTAATAAACGCCAAAAAATATGGAAGACAAGAAACGTTTCACAATTTATTGGTATATATTAATATGGATTATAGCCGCGGGAATAGGTATATATTTTCGTTTATATCCTCTAATCAATTATGTACCAAATGCCTCAGAAGAAAAGGCTACTGTGTTTGTATTGACACGATTACGCGCAGCTGTAGCTAATCAAATAAACTTTAGATATCCATATCTTAACGCAGGAGAAAAACGTGTGCTTGCAAAGAAAATGTTTGATGAACTCCTGCATAAAGAAGGAGGGAATGCACGTAAGGCAATAGAAAGGCTGTCAAAACAACTTGATAAATCAGGAAGTAATAATAAGCAAAAGTTTCCATATTTACTTGCCTCTGATTCCTTTTATTATTACGACCTTACTGAAAATATCATAAACACAGGGAAATTAAGTGATAGTGTTAAAGGAAACAAATTTTTAAATAAAAAAATGCTTGCCCCATATGGCTACTGGGTCCCTATAACACTCCATCCTTATATAGGATACCTTGTGCATAAAATACTGTTATTTTTTGAGCCAAACATCAAATTAATGTATTCAGTAAGTTTTACTCCCCTTATTATAGTGGCACTTTCTCTTATTCCATTTTTGTGCGTATGTCGTATTTTAGAATGCAGTATACCCGCATCCTTATCTGGTGCAATCTTCTTTACACTCTCCCCCATATATATTAAACGGAGTATGTTCGGATGGTATGACAATGACCCCTATAACACACTCTTTCCGCTTATAATATTAGCACTATTATTCGTGGCATTGAAACAGGATAATCAAAACAAAAAAAACATTATAATCTATTCTACTATTACCGCTTTCATCTTATTGATATACAACTTCTTCTGGCAAGGGTGGGTATTTATGTTCGGGGTTATAATAATCTCAGGTGTCATAATATCTATAATCAATCTTTACTTTGAAAAATATAAACCCCGTGCCATGATTTATGTTATCTTCTTTGCTGCTATAAGTATAGCCACCTTTATAGCTATCAGTATTACATTCGGCATTTCTTCTTTCTTTAATCTATTCTCTGAAGGCTGGAAGGCACTCAAAAACTTTATCTCACCTCACTTGTCTCTCTGGCCTGATGTATATATAAGTGTAGGAGAACTAAAAAGTATTTCATATACAGAGATTATATCTCAGACAGGCGGCTGGATATTCTTTTTAATAGCTTCCTATGGAATTATCTTTTCTCTATTCAAAGCAACAATCTCGCGCAAATATAAAAATATGTCAATCTATATAACTGTCCTTATTTTTCTTATAGCATCCTTTATTATTACTAAAGGGGCGCAAAGATTTGCTATGTTATGTCTGACACCATTAGCTATTAGCTTTCCTTTGGGGATTGACAGGATTAGGGAGTCAATAATATCAATTTTCAAAACAGATAAAAAATATACTCATCTTACCAATGGTATTATGAATATCGTAATTATATCCCTATGTTTCTTGCCTATAAAAAAATTACATACATCAATAGAAACATTAATGACACCCATATTTAATGATACATGGAATGCAGCTCTTACAAATATAAAAATAAACACACCTAAAAATAGTATAATAAATACATGGTGGCCACCAGGACATTTCATCAAGGCAATAGCAAACCGCAGGGTAACCTTTGATGGGGCAACAATCAATTTCCCACAAGCCTATTGGATGGCAAATATCTTTCTTGCACAAAATGAAAAACAGGCCTTAGGTATTATTCGCATGTTAAATTGTAGTGCTAATAAGGCGGCAGAATTCCTTCAAAGTAAAAATATACCATTATCCTCCTGCATTCAAATACTAAAAACCATAACACAAATGAAAGCAAAACAAGCACAACAATACCTAAATACTAAAACCTTTTTAAATGATAAAGATATAAAATATTTATTAAAACTCACCCATGGCCAACCACCCCCCTCCTATCTGCTCATATATAATGAACTAATCAAAAACAACCTGCAATTTAAATTTATTGGTAATTGGAATTTTAAGGCTGTAGAAGCTATTAACAAAAATAAAAATGCATTAAAAAAAATACCCGACCGTAATTCTAAAGAATATATGTCATTTTTATGGTATCTTGCAGGAGGGCCGTCTAAATATAGTGGACCTTTAGCGTTACTTGGGAAATCAAAAGATATCTTGATATTTGAACATGGCATACGAATTAATATAAAAACCAAAGAATGTGTTGTATCATCAGAAAAATTCGGGAAAGGTATTCCATTCAGTATATTGTACACTGAAGGTAATAAGATTGTAGAAATAAAACAAAATAACTCAAATCTGAATTTTTCTGTAATACTGTACAAAAATTCAGACAATGATAATTATAATGTGGTACTATTAGATACACCGCTAGCACATTCTCTACTAATGCGTCTTTTCTTTTTTAGAGGGAAAGGGCTAAAATATTTTAAAGCTATTGATTATAATTCAGATCTTACAAAACGAACAGAGATTATAACTTATAAGGTTGACTGGGATAAATTTCTAAATAACGATTAGTTGTAAATATCTATCCTGCACAATTCAACCTTGTTGATTTGTGCATTTTGCACTATTTAACAAGGTTGAATTGTGAAATATTGACAAAACCCATTGTATTAAAAAAAATGTTTAAGTTATCAATGGGACATGCTATAATTAAAAATAAATTTGCTTTTAGATTAAGACAGACAAGCGAATCTTCTCTATTAATAGCATAACTAACCTGCTTGATAATACAATATCTGTGCTGTATCCTGTGGTATTCAGTTCACAATAATATATTGATGGTTATTATATCTATAATATTTTATTGCAACAGAGTATCCCAATTCTACAGCAGTAGCTGATGTAAAAAAAGGGTGGATTAAAATAACTGAGATAAATGCTCATTTTTAATAATATGTCTTCAGTAGAGGAGAATATATATGAAACATCTACATCCAGAAGTAGAAAAAAAATTCTTACCTTATATGAAAGAACTCCTAACAATCTATAAGAATAATGTCCTTTCTGTATTTATATTCGGCTCTGCCGCAACAGAAAACTATAAACCAGCAAGCTCTGATATCAATTCATGTTTTGTATTTAAAAATATCGAATTCTCTCAGTTAAAACAAAGTCTAAAGATAATCCAAAAAGGTATGAAAAAAAAGATTACCGCTCCTCTGCTCCTTACAAAGGATTATATCTTAGAATCCTTGGATGTGTTCCCTATTGAATTTCTTGATATGAAAGAGGCACATATAACTGTTCATGGAGAAGAGATATTAAATACCCTTGATATAAAAGGGGAACATATAAGATTATTTTGTGAACAACAAATAAAAGGCAAATTAATACGAATACGCCAGGCCTTTTTAGAAATAGGACTAAGCAAAAAAGGTATAGAAACGCTAATAAAAGATTCATTAAACTCACTATTTCCTGTGTTTCGTAATTTATTAAGACTTAAAGGAATAGAACCTTCTATAAATAAAAAGGTCCTTATTGACCAGCTTTGTAATACCCTTAGCCTTGATGCAAATGTATGGATGGCAATTTATACAGATAAAGAAAATGATGAAAAAATAGCAGGTAAAGATGCTACCATCTTTGTAGAAAGATATATCCAACAAATAGAAAAATTGGCTAACGAGGTAGATAAACTGTAATGAAAAAAATAAAAAAATACTTTATATTAGGTGTAATAATATCAATTTTTATAGTCTTTACAGGCACATCCTTCGCACAGCTACAAGATATACCTGACAGACCTATCGGGTATATAAATGACTATGCACACGTTATAAAACCATCAGATATTGCCACACTTACCCGTTTTGCAAGGGAACTAGAACAAAAGACGACTGCACAAATAGCGGTTTTAACTATAAAAACTACATTCCCTGAAGATATTCAACCATTCTCAGTAAGAGTCTTTGATAAATGGCGGATAGGACAAAAAGGCAAAGATAACGGTGTTCTTATTGTTGTAGCTATTGGTGATAGAAAAGCGTGGATAACAACAGGTTATGGCCTTGAAGGTGCATTGCCTGATATCGTATGCAACCAGATAGTACGTAACATAATGATTCCTTTTTTTAAAAAAAGAGAGTATTCAGAAGGAATAAAAGCAGGAACTATTGCAGTAATCAGCTTAATAGCAAAAGAATACAATACTACCATTACAGGACAGGAAGCTGTTGTATCTCAAAGGATAAAGCATAAAGGTAATACAGCTAATACGATGGCAAATATTATATGGTTGATATTTATTATATTAATAGTATCTTCTTCTCGCTATGGCCTTTGGTATTTACTATTATTTGGAGGTGGGCCTCGTTACTGGAGCGGATCTGGATATAGCGGCGGATTTGGTGGCGGGTTTGGAGGTGGATTTGGTGGATTTGGAGGAGGGATGACAGGTGGAGGCGGTGGTGGCGGAAGCTGGTAATGTATAAAACTCATCAAAAACATATAATTTTAGGAGGCTAAAATGAACCGTGGATTGACTATCTTTTTCATTATAATTGTAATCCTTATAGGGATATTCGTATGGTACAAAAACGGATATAATAAAGCAATTGCCCTTGATGAAAAAGTCAAGTCGGCATGGGCACAGGTCGAAAATCAGTTGCAAAGAAGAAATGATCTCATACCTAATCTTGTTAATACAGTCAAAGGTTTTGCCGCACAAGAAAAAGGAATCTTTACAGAGGTAACTAGATTAAGAAGTCAATGGGGCAAGGCCCAAAGTATAGGCGAAAAAATAAACACAGCAAATCAAATGACATCAGCGATATCACGACTACTGTTAGTAGCAGAAAACTATCCTCAATTAAAGTCCAATCAGAACTTTCTTACCTTACAAGCCCAGTTGGAAGGAACGGAGAACAGAATTGCCGTAGAACGTATGCGTTACAATAAGGCAGTGCAAGAATTTAATCGTTTCAGAAGGTCATTTTTTGGTAGATTCTTTACTAGTCAGGCTGGGGTAGACAAACCAGCAAAATATTTTAAAGCAGTGAAAACAGCAACCACCCCTCCTAAAGTACAGTTTTAAATTACTTTAAAATAGGATTCTCATCTAATTATATTTAAAAAGGGGAGAAATACTGCCGAAAATACTATTTTATTAAAAAATTAATACTTAACTATACGTATATACCTATAAATTTTATTGCGTATCGTAAAAAAAAGTACTGAAGGGATTAAAAATAATAAAATATCTTACAAATTTTTATACTTTTATAGTCATATCTACTATCTAATTTTTTTAACAGTATCAGCCAACTTATTTTTTAAAATAGGCATTCTAAAACAAAAAAACTCCAAATTCAACTGCATCTCAACTGTTGGCCTTTATCAAATTTTCATTCAGATTAGATGGTAGTTTAGTATCAATAGATATACCCCTCAATGTAAGTCAACCCGTTCAAAACAATCTTTTGGTAGCCATCCACGTTTGCCATCCTCTCTTTTTATTTTAGCCCATCCCCCCTCCTGCTTCAAAATCTTAACCTCTAAACCCGGATACAATTTAAAATGGACAGTAGAATCCGATCTTGGTTCGAAACGTGCATCCGTTTTCTTTACTACAACAGCAAGATTGCCTTCTATATTTAATTTATACATAGATATAAAAAAACACATAAAAAATAATAGGGAAAAGACTAAAATAATTATAATATAAACATTTTTATGTGATAACTTTGAATAAGTTGCGACCAGAAAGGATATACTCATAACAAGAAAACTTATTACCATCATCAATGCAAGAAAGTCCTGGTTATATTCTTTTGATAATCTTTTAATAAATCTATATACTAAATTATATCTCGGAACACGGACCTTCGTGCCTATAAAAGAACGGACATATCTTAAATTATAATTAAGGTCACTATCCGCTGGAATTAACCTCCTTGCTCGTTCATAACTTAATATTGCTCTACCTATATCTCCCTTTCTAAAATAACTATTACCAAGATTATAATATATGGCCCCACTCTCCCAACCACCGTTGATAATCTTATTATAAAGATTTATTGCCTTATCATAATCCTCATCTTTATAGGCAACGGATGCTGACACAAAATCTTTTATAGCTTCCTCCTTTGAGATACCAGCAGCATATGTCTTTAACTGCATAACAAAAACAACAAAAACAACTATCATTACCCGTAGGAACCTTTTATTTTTTATAGTATTCATTTTAAATGCCTCTCCAAAGAATCTATCACCTTTTGTACTTTTATGAATGTATTCTTCATTTGAGAGCTATCTATACTCTCACCACCATAACGAATTGCATCAAATTCATTAAATAACAATTTTATTTCATCCATAAGTTCACTAAGATTGCTATTATTAGATATTTTTTCTGCAATTGTATTGTAGTCAATTTCCCCAGATTTTAAATGGAATTTGTTTCCTAAATAGCCTTTTAACGTATCCGCTAAAGAGTCATAAAAATTTCTATCATCACCTGCCAACATATATCGTTTGGCCTTAGCCAAACCTGTTGAAGCATACCGTGGGGCAAGTAGTCTTCTGGCATATACAATATCTGTTTCCATTCTATTTTTCTTTTTTAATAAAACAAAAAGAACTATCCATATAAAAATATAAATAATCGCTACAAAATAAAACCACATACTTTTATAAAAATGTTTACCCCTAACATGCAGATTGCCTATATTATCTTTAATAAAGATAATATCTTTTCCTAATTGTTCTGACGGAGTTGATGAAGATTCTGTTTCAGGTAAACCTACTATCTTTAAAGAATTTCCCTCTCCTTTTGCTACATCTATTGCAAAAGGGCCTTTAACAATAGTTTTATACTCTTCACTATTTGGATCAAAATACGTAAATCGGATAGCTGGTATCTCTTTTGCCTTAACGGTTCTTGGCATCAAGACCTGTTCTAATATCTTTGTATCCCCCTCTCTTCTTACTGTTGGTTCGTAAACCTTAAACAGATCGTTTTGCTCTACTTTAGGGAAATCCACAGCATCTAAATTGCCGTCTCCATATATCTTCATTTTTAATGTGATGGGATCGCCAACTCTGACTTTATTTGGCCCGACCTTGACATCAAAATCGAAATTACCAACTGCACCTGAAAAATTCTCGGGTTTATCTTTTTCCGGTAAATCTAATACATTTAAAATAACATCCCCAGACCTAACCGTTATAGGTCTTTTCTCGTAACTGCCAAAAAAACTGTCAAAAAAATCATCATCAAAAAAACCTCCAAATCTATTAGTTGAGGGTTGCTTAAAAAGTATATTACAATCAATATTAATCGGTCCTAAATTTAATTTGCCAGATTTTAAAGGATAAACAATTGTATCAAATTCTACCACATTATAACGAACACCCGAAATTACCTGCTGATACTGTTTTGGTTGTTGATAATCTTTCATAGAAAAACCGGACTTATTCAACTTAGGATATTGGACATCACTTATTCTCAAATTATAAAACAGACGTATCTTTACAGGAACCCCCTCATTGACATATATTTTATGTTTTAAAACATCAACCTTTACAAATAATTTATCTTGTAGGCTTGTATTACTATTATTGCCCGAACTAATCCGAGAATTTTGGGAATTTGTTCCAGCAGCAACCACATCAATAGATATTGGGTTTGTAGTATAACTACTACCACCATCAACTGTGATAGTTATTGGTGGTATTTTAAAATGACCTGTCTTAAGTGGAAGTAAAGAATATACAAATGATATAGAACTTGTATATTGTCCGTTTATAATAGAAATCCTCCTTGAAGGCCCCAAATACTTGACATCAAATCCGTCTATATTAGACAATTGCGGAACTGTTGCATTCTGCGTCCCGCTTACTGAGATCGTAAATTGCACAACAGAACCTAAAGTAACTCTATTTGAACTTACCTCAGCAGTAACACTTATATTTGAAGCAAAAGATGTTGCAACTAATGATACTGTAAGGGAAAAAAGGAGTATCAACCTTATCCATACCTTCCCCTTAAAAATAACCATAATTTTACTATCTCCTCTATGCAAAAAATATTTCATCAAAGTTTTCATATTAAATCCTATACTAAAAAAATAAAAATTATTAGTTAACAATACATTTAGATTAAATATACAACTTCTCTGCCAACCAGAGTAAATTCTCTGCAAAATGTTCTATAGTAGATATCCCTTCTGTATCATTCATTATATCTGCCTTAGCACGACCAAATGCAATATTCCAGTATCCAGAACCCGGGACTATCATATCATTTATCATAAACCAAAAAAGAAGTTGTGCGTATGTAAAATTATGTCCTGCCCTTCGTGCAACAACCAAAGGACCTCCTATCTTCCTATAAAATAAATTACCATTGCCTCGTGAAACATAGCCTGCCCGATCCAGAAGAGACATCAACTGAGGAGTAGCTGAACCAAAATACACTGGAGAACCAACAATAAGAATATCTGCCTCTATCATAGAAGAAAAAACATCATGAAAATCATCACCTTTAATAGAACATGTCTTATCCAAGGTCTTCCTGCAAATACCACATGCCTTACATGGACTAATCTTCTTGTCACAAAGCCGTATAAATTCTACATCTATCTTCCCTTTCTCTAATATGTCAAGACATCTCTTAAGCAATACCTCTGTATTTCCTTCCTTTCGTGCACTGCCACAAATACCAATTGCCTTCATAATCTTATCCTTTCTTACAACCACTATTATATAATTATAAACAACTATCAAAAATTTCTATTATAATTTACCAATCCTTTAATACAGGAGGCAAATTACTACTGCCTCTATAAAAATTCAATAATCTCTTCTTAGGAGCCTCTGTTTGTAGGTATTTCTTTAATAACATCTCTGCTTTTGTTTTATCAAAATTAGAAACATGACCATATTTTGTCTGTTCAATATTACTTGAATTAAGGCCTTTATTTTTATCTTGTTCTCCTCTCCCTACAGAAATGTTATGTTGAACACTCCCCTTTTTATTCTTATTATTTCCTCTTCTATCTTTCCCTTTATTGTTTATATTATGTTGTTTTTTTTGCTTATTATAGGATTCATTATTTCTCTTACCTGCTCGATTATGCATAGAACTATTATTCCTCTGCGTATTTTGCTTCCTCTTCTTATTACCTTTTCCTCGCTCCCCCTTAGTCTTCTGATTCTGCTGCTTCTTCTTTGAATTTTTTTTACCTAAAGCATTATTTTTATTTTTCTTATTATGTAGAGGACATTGTTTATTTTGTTTATGTTTCTGTTTTTTTCTCTGCTCTTCTCTTTTCTTCTGTAGTCGTTTCAATTCTTTTTTTACATACTTATAATTATATTCTGCATCTTTATCTTTATTATCTATCTTTAACACTTCTTTATAATAAGATAAAGATTTCTTTAAATCTTCGATGGCAGAATCAATATTGCGATCTTGTCGAATAACTCCTGACTTATAAAAGGCATTACCCAAATTGTATAAAGCCTTTTGTTTTAACTTAACATCCTCTCCAAGAAGTGCCTTTTGAAGATATCCAATAGCTTTCTGATAATCCCCTCTCTTATAAAGGGTTGTCCCCAAATCAAAGTTTATAATATCCGACTCCGGGGCATGTTTCAATGCCTGTTTATATTTTTGCTCTGCCAAGGAATAATCTTTTTGATTAAAATATTTATTCCCCTCTTTAACCAAACCATATACCGATGCAAAACTATACTTCGGCAAAAAAAATATAAAAACAAAAAAAACAATTAGAGCATAAAAAAATATCCCCAGCCTCTTCATGTTTATCTCACCTTTTACCCTAAAATAGCTATTTCTCATTATCTTAATATATATAAAATATCATTCGTTATAATCTTCTAAGACATGTATCTACTACTAACAATATTAATGCAATTGCAAGCGGAATCTGAAACCGTTCATGATAACGTTTTTCCAACCTGCTCTCTATATCTCTTTTCTCTAATTTAGATAATTCTTTTTTATATATAAAATCTAGGCCAAAATTAGCACCACTTGATTTTACATACACTCCTCCTGTTATCAAGGCTATTCGCTCAAGCAGTTTCTCATTAAGTCTTGATTTTACAAAATTACCTTTATTATCCTTTAAAAACTCCATACCACCTCTCCCATCTGGAATCTGGATAAGATCGCCTTCTTTTGTTCCCACCCCAATACAATAAACTTTTATCCCTTTTTTCTTGGCCTGTTTGGCTACTGCAATAGGATCTCCCTCTAAATTCTCACCATCTGTAATAACAATCACTACTTTATATTTCGCAGGTGTATCTTCATAACTTTTAATAGCTACTTCTATTGCCCTAGCTATATTCGTCCCTCCTCTTGGCACAGTATCAACCCCAAGATCATCCAGAGACAACATAAATCCACTATAATCCTCTGTAAGAGGACATACCAAAAATGCATCTCCTGCAAACGCTATCAAACCTATTCTATCTCCCTTCAATTCCTTAATCAAATCCTGTACTGCTAATTTGGTCCTCTGTAATCTATTAGGCTTTACATCCGCTGTAAGCATACTTTTAGAAACATCTACTACAACAAAAATATCCAATCCTTGGCGTTTTATCTTACGCCATTCAAACCCCCACTGTGGACGAGCCATAGCTAAAATACTAAACGCAACAACAAGTACTATTAATATATAACTTCTTTTATCTGCCTTAAAGTTATCCCAACCCTCTACGATCTCTGGCAATAATCTCTCTTCTATAAATAACGACGTCTTTTGCCTACGCCTCTTTAACGCCCATGCAAAAAAAACCATAAGAGGGATTAACAACCACAATAAATTTAAAGTTAGTGGATTTGCGTAATGCATATTATGGCACCTTCAAAAAAACGGTATTTATAAGAAATAGTTCTACTATTAACAAACATAATGCAAAAGCAACTACTCTATCAAAAAGCTCCTTATACTCACGATATCCTGTCCGTTCCATCTCTGTCTTCTCTAATGAATCTATCTCTTTATATATATCCATCAAAGATTTAGTGTCAGTTGCCTTAAAATACCGTCCACCTGTTATATCTGCTATCTTCTTCAAAGTATCCTCATCAAGATCTATAATAACGTTCTGATAAACCTTTCTCCCCCATGGATCGATTACTGGAAACGGGACGTATCCCTTTGACCCAGCCCCTATAGTATAAATTCTTATTCCAAACGCCTTAGCAGCCTCTGCCGCTGCTATTGGAGATATATTACCTGCATTATTCATACCATCCGTAAGAAGAATAATAACCTTAGATTTTGCCTTGCTCTTTTTTAACCGGTCTACAGACGCCATTATAGCCGACCCTATAGCTGTCCCATCCTTTATAAGACCGATATGAATCCTATCTAAATTAGCCTCCAGCCACGAATAATCATTTGTAAGAGGACACACTGTATATGCTAACCCTGCAAATGTCACCAGAGCTATATTATCATTACTTCTCCTCTTAATAAAATCTTTAACTACAAGTTTTACTATATCAAGCCTATTTATCCTTTTCCCATTAATAGTGAAATCCTCTGCCTGCATGCTACCGGATGAGTCTATGGCAAGCACAATATCTATCCCCTCTGTTTTATATTTAGTCTTTTCCAAGACTGTCCTTGGACCCGCCAATGCTATAACAAATAACATCAAAATTATCCAACGTAAAATTTCTATAATATATTTATTCTTTAGTCTAATAGAATTCTTAATCCCATAACACAATTTTATGGATGGAAATCTAAAAGCTATCCTTCTGCGTCTTTTCTGGATAAAAAATATCACAGAAAATATCACAGGGGGGAATAACAGCATTATCCATATATCCCTAAACTCCATGTCCTTCCTCTTTATTTAGGTCATCTGGCCTTTCAATAGGTATCGTTTCCTTAATTAATCTAGTCGCTAAGGCAAAGCTATCTTCTGACTCGGAAACAGTAGGATTATACTTTGCAAACTTCACCATATCAGATGCTTGAAGAAATTGTTTCAATGTATCTTTTTGAAATTCTTTTAAAAAATCACAATTTTTTAATGATATAAGGAATTCTTCCGTGGTCATCTCTGGTGCCCTAATTCTAAACCTTGCCTCAAAATAACTCCTAACTATATCAGATAGTCTTGAATAATACTCTTTATAGTTACCTTTAGCAATTAGCCCTTCTGCCTTCAATCGTTCTAATTCTTCAAATGCTATCTCCCATGGATTCTTCACAACTTTTTCTTCCTTAAATGTCTTCCTTGTTTTATCCTTATTTTTATACCATAACCAAATAATTCCAATTATTAGAGCCAAACTCAATACGATAATTATTATAATAAAAAATATATTTAAAGGCATACTAACTGGTGGACGAACATCCTTTATGTCTCCTGCAAAAGCCTGAGAAGTCAAAAATAACATCACTATATTACACCCCAAAAACAATTTGCTTTTATAATAAGAGATATCAAAATCTACTCTGGGAAGATTCATACTATTGCTCCATAAAAATATACTGAAATTTTAATATCGTGACATTTTTCTTCGCCGAATAAAAAACCTGACAAGGGCATCTGTATATGACTGTGCTGTCGAAATATTAACATAGTCAATCCCGACAGACCTAAACATTTGTTCTCTTTTTTCTATTCTTAACAAATTAATTCGTCTATATTGCTCTCTCACGTTTTTATCAAAACAATCTATATAAACCTCCTTCCCCGATTCCGCATCACGTAATGCCACAATGCCACAATCAGGTAATTCATATTCTCTAGGATCATTTAAGGTTATAGCTATCATATCATGCCGTTTATTCGCAATGGACAATGTCTTTCTTAGAGTATCCTCTTCTGAGACAATGCCCGTATCACTATTCATATTTTCTTCGAGGAAATCTGATATTAAGAAAGATATAGTACTCCTTGTAGTTATCTTGTTAAGATATTCAAGGGCTCCTACTATATCAGTCTTACCGCCTTTATATAAAATATCTCCATCAATACCGTTTATTTCATTAGATTTGTAATTCAAACTGGTTGCCTCAGCAATATATAATATCTCCCTTATAACCCTTAATACATGCCCCCGGCCTTTTCTGGGAGGAATAAATCTATCTACCTTATCACTAAATACAATCAAGCCTACTTTATCATTATTACGTATAGCAGAAAGGGCAAGCAAGGCAGAAATCTCTGCAGCAAGTCGTATCTTTAACATATTAACAGAAGCGAATAAAGACGATGGAGAAGCATCTACCATAACCATCACAGTTAATTCCCTCTCCTCTACAAATTTCTTGACATATACTCTTCCCATACGTGCTGTCACATTCCAGTCGATAGTCCGGATATCATCTCCCGGTTGGTACTCCCTTACCTCTTCAAACTCTATACCTTCACCTTTAAATACACTATGATACTGTCCTGCAAATACATCTGAAACTAACCGGGAGGTAGTTATCTCAATACGTCTAATCTTTTGTAATAATTCTCTAGAAATCATGGCACTTCTATCTCATCGAATATTCTCTTTATAAGATCCTCTGAGGTCTTCTCCTCTGCCTCTGCTTCATAACTAATAATAATTCTATGGCGAAGCACGTCCAGCCCTATGGATTTAATATCCTGTGGTGTAACATATCCTCGTCCCTGTAAAAATGCATGTGCCTTAGATGCCAAAGCAAGAAAAATGGTAGCCCTTGGGGATGCACCATATTGAATTAAGGTCTTTATATCTTTTAAATTATATTCTTCCGGGGTTCGTGTAGCAGTAACTATATCCACTATATATTTCTCTATCTTCTCGTCCATATATATCTCATTAACCACAGAACGAGCCCTTAACAAATCCTCCGGGGATATGACTGCATTGACCTCCATGTTTGCAGAAGTTACCGCCATTCGCTGCAAAATCTTCAGTTCCTCTGCCTTATTTGGATAATCCACCTTCACCTTAAGCATAAACCGATCAACCTGCGCCTCTGGTAACGGATACGTCCCTTCCTGTTCAATCGGATTCTGTGTAGCAAGAACAAGAAAAGGATTATCTAATCGAAAAGTTTCTGATCCTATTGTAATCTGTCTTTCCTGCATGGCTTCAAGAAGTGCACTTTGCACCTTAGCAGGTGCACGGTTAATCTCATCCGCAAGAATAATGTTAGCAAAAATAGGTCCTTTTTTTACGGTAAACTCACCGTTTTTTTGATCATAAATAAGCGTACCGGTTAGATCCGCAGGAAGCATATCAGGGGTAAATTGTATACGTTGAAACCTTGTTTGAATGGTGGAAGATATGGTCTTAACTGCAGTAGTTTTTGCTAGCCCAGGTACCCCCTCTAAAAGTATATGTCCATCTGCCAATAAACCTATTAACAACCGCTCAAGCAAATCTCTTTGCCCCACAACCACTTTACGTGCTTCAAGCAATATTGCCTCAATAAAACTACTTTCTTTCTTAACCTTTTCATTGATTAATGTAATTTCATTATTTCCCATACCAAATCTCCTTTTATAAATAATATTCTATTATCTATATAACATACTAACCTCTATTTATCTATAATTAAAGTAATACATTTTTCATAGACATCTCTAGTTATTTTTTCTAATACAATTAATTTTTATAATATTTTTTTAAAGATTACAACAAAAAAACTATTTGAAGAATACATCTATCCGCTCTATCTTACGCTCGCGGACATCATTTGAATACGGAGAAGCAACGACATGAGAAGATATAGTAATCGGCCGTTTGCGATTATGGTAAGTCAACGTTATTCCTTCCACCTGAACTGCATTTTCGCCAAACGTATTGCCACGTTTTGGATTATGGTAGACCACAATTGTCCCACCGAGAAAATTAAATGCATAGATATTCTCATGGAGTTCTATTTTCTTTCTAGTTCCTTTTATGTCAAAATATTCTAAGCATGTAGGCTCAGTAGTAAATATCCAACCTGGTAGTGCAGGGTTAAAGGAAAGTATTAATTCTTTATTAGCATTTAAAGAAAACGGCTTTTTCCCAATATTCATATATAACCACATATGCAAAAACTCTGCTGTACTACCAGAAAGTCTTGCAACAAACCCCCTACCATGTAAAGAAGAATCATTATGTACACTACTTACAAGAAAAGACGAATTTTCAAAAATACTACGCCCATATTGTTCAGGATTAAGAAATGGGATTAGTGTATTGCGAAAATTATCATAATATTCTTCAAACAAATCATTACGTAAAAGTTCTAGAAGAAATTTATATTCCATATGCAGCCATACAGATTCATTCTCTAACCACCCTTTAGGGAAAATCCTTGTCCGGCCTATCTCTTCTGTCTCAGTAGAAATATCAGCACTAACTTTATACATCTTTAACTTATGGTCAAACAAACCACTTTCCCTCACCTTAACGTATAATTGTCTTGCTTGTTCTTTATCTTTTGCCACCCTTAAGGCATGGACATATCCTTCCAAAAAGGGTGGCAGCATATGTAGCTTAAATTTGGTTGGTCTAAGATAAGAGGTCCCTTCATTACCCCTGCCGTCTAAGAATTCATATTCTATAACCTCATGATAAAAATACGTACAAACTCCTCCATTACTATCTTTTGCCTTACTTACTGCCCCATCCACCCTCGCAACAACAAGATTCAGAAAATTTTTAATCTCAGAAGCTGGCATCTGCTTCTCTTCACCACTTATGCCTATCCTCACCCTCTGTCTGTAATGTTCTTTTATATCATTTGATTTAAGCCAATACTGATATGGATCTGTTTCAAAAGAAAGTAAATTACTTAATCCAGAGATAAAGGTAGCCAATTCCTCAAATACTGTCAAGCTATAATTATCATCCAATGCAAGTTGCTTTATAGCTTCCAATAAAAACGTAGCTAACCTTTTAATTTCATACGTCTCTGACACAGATGACCCTAATAATCCCGGTAGACCATTTAAAGAATCATACCAGTTAGGTTTTTCTGCCTCCATCTCAACGCCTATGCCACTAGGATCTAAGCTAGCAATCTTGTTCGCTATCAGACACAATAACTTACAGACAAGATTTGTATAATAAACAGCCCCTGTTCCATTTTTAATCCTCAATTTATTTCCTTTACCAGCGGCATCTATTTCCTCAGCCCCATCAACAACACTATGATACTGACGTACTCCTCTATCTGTTAATATATAACGTCTATGACGAGGCAAAACATAATGAGAGTTAAGATAAAAACTAAATGACTTGTTATTTAACAACAAATCTTCTAACTTTTCAGGATACAGCGATAGGTAACTTTCTATGATATCCATATTATACGTCCAATGATCCGTCCAAAACCCTTCCCCATGTTCAGCAATCTCCTGTTTACAGCACACCTCAAGTAAACGTCCCAAGAAATCCTTCATAGACAACTTTATTTGAATAGCTTTCTCCTCAATAAAACTAACCAATGCCCCAGGGAGGAACCCCTCTTTTATATACTCCTTTATGATATCAATAGATTTACCTTCAACATAAGAGTTCAAAATCTCATTAATTTTAGCATCTGTCTCTGGACAAAAAGTGGTGCCCTTCACTACCAATGGATTATAACCATCTGCTTGTATGAGATTAAGAAAATTTATGATATTACTATCACCAACGTCTGTATTAAACCAAATATCATTTCTTCGATTCTGGTTAACATCCCTATAATTACCATTACCTTGAGAGTAGAAAGTAGGGGAAAGGAAAAAATAGTTATAATCTCTCTCCAAATCCCCATGTTTGCGGCTATATACATTAAACGTAACATTACCTTCACTGGTCTTTATAGATACTGGAAATCCTCCTCTCAATACATTATCAAGAAACGTATGAGAAGAATATAAATCAAACTCTCTTGATGCACTTTTTGTTAAAGCAAAATTTCTAATACCTGCTATAATGGCCTCATTTTCTTCTGCCTTCTGTGCTATAAAACCAGGGTTAACTACCTGCTTAACAATCCTATCAACTTGTTCTTCACTATGTGCATACCCAAACAATGATACAATCTCTACCCTCTCCCCTGCCTTTAAGCTATATTTACCATACCCCATAGCAGAAGGTGTCCTATTCTCGGTGTGTTGTTGGTCTGGCAAAACAAATTCATCACTAAAAAACCTATATGGAGCAGTAAAATCACATACCCCACCAAATACACATGTACTATCTACTATTACATCTAATAAAGATAAACTCGAGTCTGCATTTTCATCTGTATTAAAAGAACCATTACCTTTATCATGAAAAGAAAAAAAGAAATTGCCCTGACGAATGTGTGTAACCTCAGGTCTGTCACATACCTCTACTTTTAATCTATAATATGGTGTATTTTTATCTATCCCACATACATTAACCCATGCCTCTATGGTACGTGAAATATTTTTATTTAACACATCTGTCACTCCATATGGGACTATTAAAGGTATTCCATCTATAACCTCAATACCGCAATCATCTCCTCCTAAATTTTCAAATGTAACTCTCCTTACTAAAGCAGAATAAGGTTCCTGTGGTAATGTAAAATAATTAACCTTAATAGATAATCCCAATTCATAATTAATCTCTTCAAGAATAATATCATGAGCAGAAATAGATAAAGTCTGTCTTTTTTTAAAATCCGTACCAATAAGACAACTCTGAAACGGTTCCCAATAATTACTCCCTTCAGACTTATTTACCTTAACAAAGCTACGAAATCCCTGTAAAGATACCAATCTATATGCCTTATTCGCAGGTTGAAACTCCATTATAGCTTTATCTTTTGATTCAATTCCAAAACTCGACACACACTGACCACGATTTACATAAAACACCCACATAGGTATTCCCCAAAGTCCAGCTATCCCGGGGAAGAAACTACTAAAAGGTTTACTTTTATTGTAATTCTCAATAACGAATCTTCCTCTACTATCAATATAATATTTAACCTTTTCTTCCGTTATGGAAAGATTGCTCATCTTTAAAGTCCTTTACTTAATTTATATACCCCTTCCTTATTCTATTTTTCTAACCTTAATCATCCTATCAAAAAGGAGCTCTATATCCCCTAAACAAATTATAATAACCTGATAACTTAGCCCATAAAATAATATCACTATTATCTTTATTGCTAAATTTTATTCGATTTAATTCAAACACATCAAGATTCTTTTTGTCAAAACCTCGATTTGTTGTACACGCGCCTTTATAACCTGCAGATACTAACATCTTCTTTATATCCTGTGTAAATCCACCAATAGGATAAGCAAAATAACTTATCTTCCTACCTAATTTATCTTCTAAAATACGTTTACTTGTAAAAATTTCATCTCTTTGCCGCTTTTTAGAAAAAGAAGGCAAATATTCTCCTACCCTACCATGACTGCCTATATCGACACCATGTTTTGCCATTTCCTTAATTTCTTCCCACGTTAACCTACCTTTAGTATTTACTAAATCTGATGGAATAAACATAGTTGCAGGAAAACCATATTGCTTTAAGATAGGATACGCATTAGTATAATTATTTTCAAACCCATCGTCAAAGGTTATAACAACAGTTTTCCTAGAGATATGTTGCTTTTCTTTTATCGCTGTTACAAGCTCATCAAGACTAATAACATTATAACCATGCTCTTTAAGATATATCATATGCCGTTCAAAATTCTCAGGTGTTATCCAATTCCCTTCACTATAATGTGTATTATCAACATTATGATACATCATAATAGGGACAACATAGTTATTCGATACCCATAGAAGAAAGCAACTTCCTATAAAAAAAATAAAAACGATCAATATTATAAAAATTTTTCTAACCTTGTCCATCCCTTTTCTATAAATATATAGATCTTTATTTTTCAATTAAAAAATAAACAGAAGTTATATTAATATATAGATAAAACTATGTCAAGCTATGTATAATATAATACTCACCCTATTATATCCTTTCAAATATTATCGTATCTAAAAAATAAAGATGCATCCCCTTTCTTTTAATCTCAACCCTTAAATACACGAAACACCTTTTGAGTTCCTAATCAATTCTAACACCTTCAAGTGGTTACATAGCCAAAAGTGTATTTCTAACTATCTCACTCACTTTTTTATTATCAGCCCTGCCTGCAAGTCTAGATATAACCAACTTCATCACCTTACCCATATCCTTAACAGAAGAAGCGGATACTTCTTTTATGCACTCTCTAACAGTAGGAAGTATTTCCTCTTCTGATAACTCTTGAGGCAAATAAAGTTTTAATATATCTAATTCTGTTCTCTCTTTTTGAGCTAAATCTGCTCTACCTCCCTTTTCAAACTGTTCTATAGAATCCTGTCTCTGTCTTAGCTGTTTTTTTATAACAACAACAACTTCAGCATCATCTAAGACGTCTTTCTTTTTCTCTATAGCCACATTTTTTAACTGAGCCCTTAAGAAATTCAATGTGGAAGACTTAACAGTATTTTTTTGTTTCAATGCATCTATATAATCCTTATTAATTTGCTCCTGTAACATCTACAGTCCCTCCTTTTATATCATACAATAAATGATCTAGTTATTTGTGTATAACAATCACCTTCTTTCTACTATGTTGCCCTATAGCAATTTCTACTTCGGATTTACGGACACAAAAAAATTCTGCTAACATGCTAATAACTGCCTTATTAGCCTTTCCATCAATCGCAGGTGCATTAACATAAACCTTATACCTACCAGATCCCTCTTCCTTTACCATATTTTTCTTTGCTTTAGGAATTACCTTTATCTCTACCTTCATCTGATAAAAAAATTAAATACCTATCATATTATAATATAGCCATATCAGAATAATGTTCTCTCAACCACTTTCTATTTTCTTTATATTTGGGTAAAATTTCTCCCACCTTATGCCAAAAATTTTTGGAATGATTAGGAAATATCAAATGGCATATCTCATGCACAACAACATAATCAATAACTTCTATGGGAGCTAATATTATCTGCCAATTTAATCTTATAATTTTAGCAGCATAATCACAATTTCCCCATAACCTCTTTTGGGTCTTTACTGCTATATTAGAAGGTTCTACCCCTACAACTCGTGAATAATAAAATACCCGTCCAGGAAGCATCTCTTTAGCCTGTCTCTTATACCATTCAATCAACTTTTTCTTTATAATATTTTCAGGGCTCTTACGCAAAGTATCTACTAAAGGCAACTTTATCTTCCATGATGCGCCATCAAAATCAATCCTTACTCGCCTAACTTTTTCATCTGTCTCTATTATTAAAGGATATTTATTTCCTAAAAATAAAAACATCGATCCAGTATCGAATCTTCTTTCTTCTAAAATAGATCGATTTCTTTTTACTTGCGCTATCTTTTTCACTATCCATAAAGATTTCTCACGAATAAAATCAAATATCATATCCCGTCTAACAAAAAATGGGGCAAAAACACTTACATCTGCATTCTCATTAACATAAATTGCTACCGTCCTCCTTCTATAAGAACGCACTAATCTAAAAGATAACTTCCCGTATTCTGTATTAATACTCTCTAAAATCTTTAAATCTTGATTCACAGAGGCTCCTTCATATATTCAACATTCAATACTTCATCATCAATCCATATATTAACGAGAATATTACTGCCCACTTTTAAAAACAGGGTAAAACTTTTATCTTATTCAAAGATAAAGCCTTACCCTATTTTATGATCTAACAAATATTTTTATAATAAACTCATAAAAAATAATAGTAAAAACACCCCATGCTCATTCAACAAACATTACATTGACAGCTACATTTCTCTTAACACGCTCTCCTTTAGGCAAAGAGCCAGAGCCAGACATATATTTCTTCTCATCGACTATAACTACCTTTCCATCCTTTAAAAAATATCCCTTATTGCCAAACATCATCCTTATCCTATCTTTTTCCTTGCTAGCTGCTATCCTAACAGCGAGAGCATCTTTTGTGAACTGTTTTATTTGCCTCTTTACTAATCTTAGCCTTTCTCTATAAAAGGCCACCAATGTCTTCGCCTCTGTTATATTATTAACCTTTCCTTCATAGTAGTCCAATTTCTTTTTTAATAGCGATAATTCCTTTACAAGTGTTTCATTTTTATTTTTAAGCTCAGCAATAGAATTCTGCAATCGTTTCTCCGCTTCAGTAATGGCATTAGGCCTAGAAATATTATTAGCTACCAATACTTCTTTTTCCTTTTTAACCTTTGCAAGCATCTGTTCTGTTTCTTTCAATATTGCCTTTGTCGCTTCCAATTCCTTCCCCATATTAAACAATAAACTTCTCTCTTCTTCATAAGAATGTTTTGCCTTGGCTAATTCTAATTTTATAGCCGAAAGTTCTGAAATAGAATCCGCTAACTTTTGTTGACTTTGTTTATATAAACTTGCATACCTATTTACTATATGTGACTGCATTGCCATTGCGGTTATCATCTCTCTATTTGCCTTATACATATTCTCATAAGCTGTGTAAGCTAACCATACAACATGTCCTGCCAATACAATAGCTACAACAATAAAAAAAATACTTAACATCCCTGTTATCTGTCTTTTCTTTATAAGTTTTATAAGCTTCTTCTGTATTCGTTCTCCCAACCGCAATAATACATCATTACTACATTCCATAAATTTTACACCACATCTCCATCTATTTCCCGACATATTAAGTTGCTTACGCCAAACAACACGTCCCTTCTTAGGAACAACAAAATCCACATCAGGAGATTCAAAAAATAGTTCACTGCCTTCGTTAACAATGTCTCCTGACTCTCCTTCTAAAAGCATGCCAGATATACTAATATTACGGACTATACCTTGCCTCTTTTCTCTTTCATCCTGACTATACCACAATATCCTACTATTCTCATCAACTCTCAAATGAGCTCTCGCATCCATAAAATTAGGATTTATTCTATTCCCCATATCAATAAATCCCCCTTTTTATAACCCCAACTCAATTGCATCAAGTGCCTCAGCTATAATCTCTCCCCTACTCTTACCATGTCCTTCAACATTCGAAACAACACCCTTCTTCTTCCCTATGACATCGCTCACTTTTGTCTCTTTCCCACCCTCTGAAGAAAAATTTATGCCTATCTTCTTCTCCTCATCCGAAACAAAATTTCCCAGTTCGTTAGAGTCTGACTCAAACATCTTTTTACCAAAGGCCTGTTCTTTATCTAATATTCTATCTATTTTATAGAGGTAAACTCGAACCTTTTTATATTTAGGCCTCATTTGTTCTATATCATTAAATATCCTCTGCGACTCTTTATATAGTCCCTTTTTATACAACTCGATTGCCCTATTATATAAATCACTAAGACTTCTCTCAAATTCAAGGAGTATCTTGTGTCGCTCTAACTGTAACTTCCGTTTCTTAACCTCTATAGTCTTTTTTTTATGATTCAAACCTTCTGCTTTTTTTGAAATATTAATACTTTTTTTCTTTTGTTTCTCAACAATCGGACTTTTTCCTGCGGTTAAAATTTTCTTCTTACTATTATCAGTACAAAACCTCTGCCTCTTTAGTCTATTTTTCTCTCGTTTTTTCTTCAAAAGTCTCTGATGCTCTCTTTCTTTCTCTTTCTCAATCCGAATACGTGCAAGCTCCTTCTCCCTCTTTAATCTCTCTTCTTCCTCGTGTATCTTTCTCTCAAGTCGCTCTATCTCTGTTCGCCTTCTCTCTTCAATTCGCTTCTGTGCCTCTGCTAACCTTCTATCTCTCCGCTGAACAATTTGCTCCTTTTTTTGCCGTTGCTTATCAAATAGCTTCTTAATCCTTCCCTTGTCAATATTTATCCTCTTTTTCATAATAGAAACATATTCCTTAGAAAGTCCGGAGGAAACCAATAATTCTTCACATTCATCAAATTTTGATATAGCTAAACTATACTTACCACTATCCCTTAAATCCAATGCCTCTCTATACATCTTATCTATCCTTAATTTAATTCGTTCCATCTCTTGCCTTTCTCTCCGCTGCTTCTCTCTCTGTTTCAAGATAAAAATTCTTTTTTCTGTGAGTCTAATACGTCTGAACAATCTATCTATACGGCATCTTGCCTTCTTAACATATGAAATAGGAAGCCCTTTTTTATTACTCACAAACTCTCTATACAATGTCAACTTAGACCTAGCCAAATCTGTCCTCTGTTCTTTACATAATCTTACTGCTTCCTTATACATTTTGTCTGCCTGACGAATTAATAACATACGGTACTTCTTTTTATCCAATTCTGGTTTAACCTTACATGAACGTAAATTAGGTTTCCTATTTTTCATATTCTTATTACGTTCTTCATCTTTACCTATCTTTTTACAACTTATCTTTTGTATAAAATGTCCTTCTTTTTTCTTATTATTTAGATACTCTTTACTTTTTTTCTTATTACTTCTTAAATTTTTTTTACTTTTTGCCTCTCTATCTATACTAACAATTTTCGATTTGTTTTCCTCTACCTCTAAAACTTTTTGATTATTTCCTTTTATCTTCTCATCTAGTTGTATCTGAAGATTGCAATTCTCTATATAAGCCTTAGCAGATCTATATCCAGGCCACATTAACTCCACAGAAGAAAACTTTGCTTTCGCTTTTACATACTCACCTAATCCATAAAGTCGTAAGGCATCTTTATACAAAGCAGCCACTGTAGATGCCAGCCGCCTTTTCTCCTCTTTATCTTTAAAAAATAGTAACCTCTTTATCTTCTTCTGCTGATAGGTCAATTCCTTCCTTTGTAATAGTTGCTTTCTAGTATATTTCAAATGTCTCTTAGCTAGTCTATTTTTTCTCTTAAACTTTCTTTCTCCTGAAGAAATCTTTGACTTTCTATTCTCTCTTTCCTTCAACCGATTCAATCGTTCTTCTTTCCTTTTTTTAGCTATCTCTTCTTTCCTTTTTCTCTTTAATTCACGAAGTTCCTTTCTCCTCAGCAGTCTTTGCCTGCGTTCTTCTCTTCTTTTAGCTAACTTCTCTTCTCTTTTCTTACGTCTTAATTCCTCCCTTTCTCTCTTTTCTTTTAATGCCTTTTCCCTTTGTTCACGTCTACGATCCTCTATCTCCTTCTTTAACCTCCTACTAATTTCCTTTCTTACTTTCTTTTTAAAAATCTCTCCCTTTTGTGTTAATTTAACCTGCTTTTGTCCTAAAACATTTACTTTAAAGTTATCTTGTTTGTTTTGTAACTTTTCCTTTTCCCGATTTTTCTCTCTTTTCCTTGCCAGAATCCTTTCCCTTTTTTCTTCCTTCATTTGTCTCTGAAAATCTCGTTCCATACGCCGTTCCATTTTATCCATCTCTCTCTCTGCCTTATCAAAACTCGCTTGCTTCTTCAACAGCATCTTTCTAAATGCCTTCTGTAGCTCCTTCTCCTGCATCTGCCTACGCCTCTCCTGTGCCTTTATCTCAAATACCCTGCGCCTACTCTCTGCCCTAAGTTTTAATTCCTCTTTTTCTTCTTTAGAAAGGATTTCATCTCCTTTCTTTTCCCATGCATATAAAATCTTTTTCTGCTTATAAACTTCTTCCTTATACCTTTTCTTCTTCAGATGTTTTAACCTTCCCGCAATCTTTCTTTCTATCCTCTTTAAATATCTTTTAGTAAACCTATATCCCGGACATAAACTCTCCACCTCTTTAAAAAGCTCACGTGCAGCACTAAATTTCTTTTTTCTATATAATACTACTGCCTTATGATAAATCTTTGATATTTTATCCTTCTTGTTTTTATTTTCTTTAATAACATTCTTTTCTTTGCTATTATTAGAAGCACCTCTAACTAATTCTTTTTGAATAACAACCCTATTCTGTCTATTAGAAACTACTCTTTTTGTCTGTTCACGTTCTTTCTTCTTTCGAATATCCTCGTCTATATGGCTAAGATATTTTAATGTATCCTTATATCCAGGATAATATGCTTCTAACTCCAAAAATTTTATTTTAGCCTCTTTAAATCGTTCCAATTTATATAATCGTAGCGCTGCTTCATACTTCTGTCTTGCCTCCCTTCTCATCCTTCTACGTCGACGCTCTATTGCCTTACGCACAACAAATTCTTCATCTTTACTAATTATCGGTTTCCCACCCTTAGCCAGCTTACTACCAATACTACCCTGTTTTTTCTTTACATCTACGGATGACTCTCCATTAGCTAACTTATTCTCCACCTCCTTAGCAGATGACAATATACTATCAATTTTTTCAAGATATCTTGATGTAAGTTTATAATTAGGAAACATCCGTTCTACCTGCAGAAAAATATCTTTTGATTTTTTATATTTTTTATTTTTATAAAACAAAACCGCTTGCCTATAAAAATTTCTTGCCTTAGCTTTAAGCTCATGCTCCCTTTGGATCTTTAATAATCTTTCTTCTTTTTTCCGCCTTGCCTCTTTACGTTTCTTGGCAAGTTTCTCTCTTCGCAATTGCTTTAACCACTCCTTTTGTTGAGATAAAATACGTCTCTGCTCTTGTTTCCGTTTAAACTCTTCTCTCTCCCGCGCCAACTTTTCTTCACGAGCCTTACGCCTTGCCTCTAACCGTGCCTGTCGTTCTTTTTCTCTCTTTTTAGCCTCTTCTCTCTTTCGTGCCAACCTTTCCTGTTTAATTTGTTCTAATTTCTCTTGTTCAAAGGCTAGCTGTTCTTCATATTTTTTTCTCTTCTGCTCAAGGAGAGCTAATCGTTCTTGCCGCCTTTGTTCAATCCTCTTCTTCCTTCGCGCCAACCTCTCTTGTTTTATTTTATGTAATAATCGTATCTTTCTTTCTCGTTCTGCCTTTCTTATATCATGTTTTATACACCGCAAATAATATCTTGTCAGTTTATATCCCGGGGACAGCTGATCAATCTCAAAAAATGCCTCTTTAGCCTTCGCATATTCCCCTTTCTTATACAAAGCCACTGCATCTTTATAAAATAGTTCTATCTCCTCATCAGATATACCTACTTCAGCAGTATCAATTTCAGGAATGTCTGAATATACCTTATCCTTATAAATATCATCCAAAAAAGAGGGTGTATAAGTATGCCCATCATAATAATTCCCCCTATCACAAATTTTATCTCTTACCATTCTACTCCCACCAGCCGAAGTTGAATGAAGGATAGCTTCTTCATTATTATTTATAAGCATAAGATACCCTCGAGTGGCTTTATAGTCTGGTAAGATGGCCTCTAAATATTCAAATCTCTTACGCGCTTCTTCATATTTTCCCTGTTTATAAAGAAGTATTGCTTTTTGATAAGTTCCTTCTATATCTGCTGAATCAGAAGAAAGTTCCAGTTTAAGCTCATTTAATATTCTCTTCTTTTTTTTCTCCAAATCTGACTTTTGCTGCTTCATACGCTCAATGCTTGCCTTCATGTAATCCTTAATCTCTTGACACCTCGAAAGTTTAAGTGCCATATCCCATAAGGCATCTGCCTCCCCATACTTACCTTCCACAAAGAATCGCATCCCTTTTTCATAATATTCCCATGGTCGTTCTCCCTTAGGAAGATATCTATCCTCTTGAACAGAGGCCTTTGCATCTGCACTTAAACCATCTATCTCTTTCATAAAACGATTAAAGGCCTCTTCTGAATAAATATCTTCCTCTTCTCCCTTAGAGACAAGAGAATCCGCATTATTTGCACTAAAAGAATAAGGGACATATAAAACACAGAAAATACACATATAGATAAAAAGACAGAAGAATAAAAAATTATTATTTTTTTTATTTTGAATATCCATATGGAAGGATTCCAATGATAAATATATTTTTATATTAATTATTATTTAATATATATTAAATAAGTAAATATATTTTATCATATTTAAATATATTTCTCTTATTTTTTTATATTAATTTTTATATTAAAATTATATTTTTCATGATAATTTTAGAATTTAGAATTAAATTTTATTATATCTTTTATAAAAATAAAAAATTGCTAGGACAAAAAAGGAGGGAACATTATAAAAAAATTATAATTTATTGTTCAAATTTAAATACTAACTAATCTTTCATATCTTTTTCCGAAAATACATCTGCAGTAAAGACCTCTAATTTAGTCCTTGGGTCTTTCCATGCATCAGGTGGAAGACCTGCCTTTTGAGAACATAACTCAGATAAAAACTTTTCTTTACTCCACCCTGTCTCTTTTGCTACCTGAGGCAAGAATACCCCTTGATGAAATAACCCCTGACTTACAATAACTCCGTGAACTCCTAGTTTTATCTCATCTGCACTCTTAACAACATGTGGCTTACTCAACACAGATATCTCAATCTCTATATCATTTAATTCATCCTCTTTTAATGGTGGGAATCTGGGGTCCTGAGAGGCTGCTGCAATTGCCATATCTCGTACTGTAAGATAAAGTGGACCACGTCCAATTATATTTCCTATACATCCCCTTAAAATACCATGTTTTGTTATGGTAACAAAGGCACCCTCTTCCTTGCACAACCTCGAATCTGTTTCCCTAACATTCAAAATCTTACCTGTTTTGACAAACTGTTCAATAGCCTTACGCGCTATATCAATAAGCCGTTTCTTCTGTTCCTTTGTTAAAGCAGGGACCTCATAAGTATCTTTGTTAACCTTAGAATTATTATCAGTATCATAGATTACAACTGACGAATACCCAACTACTCTTGAACTATCTCCTGTAACATCTGCTGAAGTAGCGTATTTTAACACCTTAACATTCTCTGGGCCTAATCCTTTAGCACGTGCATAAAGCAATGCTGCTGTAACTGGGACATATCCACATAATTCCATCGTTCTTACTTTGTTTTCTTTCCATAAACGTTCCGCATCTAATGCCTTTAATGCCTCTAATGTATGTTTATCTATCTTTCTAGCAAATGCATCATTATGAAAATGGGACATATCCGTACTCACCACTATGAGGATATCTTTACGACTACCTATAACCTTCAAAAGGGTATTGGCAAAATCTTCAACAGTCTTAAAATCTGGCTGTCCCATAATAATAGGAACTATCTTAAAGTCCTTAAATACTCTCTGCAGAAAAGGTAACTCTACTTCTATGGCATGTTCTTTCTCAAATGCCTTTGGTTCAAAATAAAAATTATCGTTAGCTGATATTATCTTTTCTGCCAATTCACGATCTACATGGATAATACCCAACGGTGTCTCAAACCCATCATGAAGAGATACCGAAACGCCTGAGAATGGAAGATAATGACTAGGAGCTATAATAATAATAGTAGAATATTTATTCTTACTAGCAGCCTTAAATCCATATGCAGCCACCCATCCCGAATACATATACCCTGCATGAGGAGATATAATTATATCTATATGGTGATCCAAAGGAGTTAGATCTGCTCTGTGCAAAAATGCATCTACTTCAGAAGCAAGCTGGCCAGAATTACTAGGATAAAATTGACCCGCTACATTAGGCCGTTTGATATTCTCTTCCGCATAGCTCATTATATTTATATCTCCAAGTTGAAAAAATACGAATAAAAAAACTATAAATAAAAAAGAAAAGCTTTGCCATTTATATTTTTTCCTATATATCATTCTATAAATAAAAAAATATAAAATTTAATATTATTAATCGTCAAGAACAGGACCCGCTTCTGATAAAATACGCCCCTTTTCTGTATCAGTAAAATTATTAAAATGACCTATAAACATCTTAGCAAGTTCTTTTGTTGTTCTATCATAATCGTCCTTATCTTTCCAACTATTACGTGGATTTAATAACTCCGGGGCAATCCCTTCTATTGATTTAGGTATCATTATACGAAAAATGGGCATTTGCTCAAATTCTGCATTGTCAATACTACCATCAAGTATAGAACTAACAATCTTACGCGTTACCGGTAAAGGAATGCGTGTTCCCTCCCCATATTTACCTCCTATCCAGCCTGTATTTACAAGATATGCATGTGTCCCATGTTTTTCCATTTTTTCACCCAAGATATCTGCATATTTAGTGGGATGTAATAATAAAAACGCCTGCCCAAAACATGCAGAAAAAGTTGCTTTAGGCTCTGTAATCCCAAGCTCCGTGCCAGCTACTTTCGCAGTATACCCACTAAGGAAATAATACATCGCCTGTTCTTTACTTAATTTAGCTACAGGAGGTAAGACTCCATATGCGTCACAGCTAAGAAATATAATTTTTTTAGGGTGACCTCCTTTAGATACAGGCTTTACTATATTTTTGATATGATAAATAGGATAGGATACCCTTGTATTTTCAGTCTTTGCATTCGAGGAAAAATCTACATGTCCATTACTATCCACAACAACATTCTCCAACAATGCATCACGTTTAATTGCATTGTATATATCAGGCTCTTTCTCCTTGGAAAGATTTATACATTTTGCATAACATCCACCTTCAAAGTTGAAAATTCCTTCATCATCCCAACCATGTTCATCATCCCCTATCAACTTTCTATTAGGATCCGTTGATAATGTAGTCTTTCCTGTCCCAGAAAGGCCAAAAAATAATGCAGTATCCCCATCTTTCCCCATATTAGCAGAACAGTGGAAAGACCCTACACCCCTCAATGGTAGGAAATAATTCATCATAGAGAAGATACCCTTTTTAATTTCACCCCCATACCATGTCCCACCTATCGCTGTCATCCTTTCTTTTATATTAAACGCGGCAAAAACCTCACTTCTAAGTTTATATTTTTTGTATTCTGTAGCGGTTGTTTTACATGCATTAAGAATAGTCCAATCAGGAGTAAAATTTTTTAGTTCCTCCTCTGTTGGACGAATGAACATATTCTTAAAAAAATGAGCCATCCACGCTACCTCTGTTATAAGGCGTACACATAATCTACTTTCTGGATTGGCACCACAAAAACCATCCATTACATATAATCTCTTACCTGATAGCTGTTTGACTGCAATCCCTTTAAGATAATTCCATGTATTCTCTGATATTTGTTTATTATCTGAATTATTTTGAGTAGGAGAAACAGGCCCTATTCCCCACCATACATTATATTTTGATGTCTCTTCCTCCACAATATATTTATCTTTCGGTGACCTCCCTGTAAACTTGCCCGTATCCACAGCAACCGCACCAAATTCAGTGACAACTCCTTTTTCATATCCTTCAAGAGACGGATCTGTCTCATGTTTAAACAACTCATCATATGAAAGATTGTAATATATTCTCCTTATATCCTTAATTCCTAGTCGTTCAAGATCTAATTCTGCCATTTCCCTTCCTTTGTTTTTAATAGCCGATCCTCTTATTTCTTATATTTAAAAAACAAAAAGCATAATTAATAAATATTTAACCTATTTTTAGACTACATTTTTTAATTCTACACAACGTTAATATATTTGGCAATAAAATTTTATTAATTATAACAAGCTGATTTAATTCTCATCTCTCGGGATATCCCCCATAGTTAAATCTACAGCCATGCGTTTCTCACCTGATATTTCAAAAGACACCTCATATTTTTCTTTCTCTCTCACATCATAGTCTACCCCAGGGCCAATCTCATCTATATAATTCATAAAATGTGACATTATAAGTTCTCTATAATTAAGCTGAATAAGGCCTGAGTTAAACTTAGCAGCTACTAAATTACAAAAGGTCCCACATGCATCCATTAAAGATGATTCGTCATTCTCATCAAGTATAGGATATCCCATCTCCCTAAACAATTTTACTATATATGTTTCCCTAATATATAAAACCAAAGCTCCTACCGCCCGGTGATTTTCATAATCTTTGCTATCGCGATAAAAATTTACTGCTGAAATATAAACCTTTTCTTCTTCAAATTTTTCAAGTCCCCATACCCTCATCTTCCTCATAAAATCAATAATAGGGACACGCCTTACTATAGGTTCAGAAGAAAGTTGCACCTCTGCTTTTTTCCACAAAATCCTCTTTACTACCTCTGCTATTAAGATAGCCTGAACATAAAGAGAGTCTACTCTTTTTTTGTTATTCTCCTCCCCCTTCATAATAACCATTATAGCCCTGCATTCTTAAAATTATTATAAAAATATTCTATTTAGTTTACAAACGGCTTTACAGTATGAAGCAATGTATCCGGTGCATATGGTTTCACTACATAACCAGCAAGTTTTGGATTAGTCTCATATGCCTTTTTTCTACTTTCCTCAGAACCTGACGCTGTCAACATAATAATGGGGATAGAAGAAACCTCAGGAACACTTATCACCGCTTTCATAAACTCTATACCATCCATTCTGGGCATCTGCCAATCTACTATAACTAGACCTATCTCACTATGATTCTTACTTAATATAGATAACCCTTCCTCCCCATCTGAGGCCTGTAGTATCTCGCTTTCTATCCCAGATCTTTTTAAAATACTAATAAGTAACTTTCTATCCAATAACGAATCATCCACAACTAATATCTTCAATCTAAATACCTCCATACCTGAAAATTATCATGGTGCAATAACGAACGCCTTAGAATAGTCCTTTCTTACATTCTGTAAAAAGTTATTTGCCTCCTTCTTAGTAGAAAACCTTCCAATGTAAACTCGATACCAAATCCCCTTCTTGCCCAAATCTCGTGTTCCTAAATATGCTTGATATCCTTTTTTCTGAACCTCTACCAGAACATCATGGGCTTTACTTTTAGTTTTAAAAGATGCTACTTGTATAGTAAATTTTCCCAACCGAGCAATGGTATTAGATTTATTAGTAACACCCGTTCTTGCTTTTTTAGCTACATTTTTTATATGCGACATACTAGAAGATGCTGCTTCATGCCTTACCGTTTCCTTTGCTTTTATAGACATTCCAACATCCACACCTTCTTTTTTTGTAGATGCAGGGTGTTCTTCATTATCCATAAATTCATATTCAACATCCACAGGCATAGTCTCATCTTCCGGGAAAATTTCATTTAAAGATACTCTTGCCTTCCCGTTAAAAGTAAAATGATAATTAAAAGCTACTAGCACTGTTATAATCACTACCAATATAAAAATCCAAACAAGCCATGAATTTCTCATTTTATTTCCTCCATCTATTACTATCAATGCTTTTCACATTTATATACAAATTACTTCTCTCCTTTATTGAATCTAAGTAAATCCCAAACTATATCCCAGAAAGACAACTTTTTGGGCATCTGTGATACCGCATCTTCCACACGATTTTTACATATAGTCGTCCTTCTATCATACCAACCAAATGTATCGCCATCCGCTTCAATAAGGATACCAATTCTAGCAGTAGCAGGCTCAAGTATAATTATGCCTAAACGTGTATGTTGCATAATAACATAATGTCCACCTGGTATCCAGCGGAAATTCTTTAAGGTTAAATCTCCTCCTCTATATTGATACCTTGGTATATCACTAATAACTGGCCGTCTTGTTATCTTATAAAGTCTCTTCCTGAACCATTTATTTTTTACAAAATATAAATTATCTTTATCATCTATCCCAATATAAGAACCGTTCTCTGAAATAAAACAATCCTTTTCTTTAAACTTAGAAAATATAAATCGTTCACCATTAAGAAAAAGTTTAATATGCCTAATTGCTAACTGTTCTATAGGCAGAGAAGCTTCTCTTGATGGTATTTCAGCTACAAATTCTGGAGTTAGCTTAGTTAATGATATACGATAAATTATTATCTCATATGCATATGGTTGAATAGAGGTGTCTTGAAGCTTGTAATGAAAAAAGTAAATATTTTCCCCCTTTCTATCCCAATAAAGTACATTTTGTTTTTGAAAGAATCCCTTAACCTGCTGTCTTCTATTCTTTGTCAAATCATAAATATACATATTATGCCTATCTGAATACTTCGACCATCTAGCTATAACATAACAAAAATGCCTACTATCAGGAGACCATTGTAACGAACTTATCCCCCTGTGTAAATCTGTGTCATTATTAGTGTTAAGAAGGGATTCAACAACAAACCATTTTCCTGTCTTAAGATTCATACAATATAGCTCTCTAGGACTAGAAACTAACAAATATCTACCATCTGGTGAAAAATCATATTCACGTATAGGTTCATTAGTTGTAAGTAATACTTTAGGATTACTACCATTAATACCTACTGTCTTTAGTTGATTATCTTTAATAAAATAAATCCTAAAATTTTGTTTTACCCAATGTGTGTTAGATGACAACATCTTAGAGAAATCTAAAACTTCTGCTGGGCTTTTATAATTTATCCAATATAAATAAGTGAAAAGAACTAAAAAAAATGCCTGAATACACATTACAATAATATTCATCATATATACAGCCACACGGTTAAAATCCACCTCTCGTAATTTCAAAGCTATCAAAACAAGTAAAAACATAAAAATTATTGAGATATTAATAGCCATTAATATCTCAAAATTATTGCTCAAAAATTGTATAATAAGTCGAAATGCCTCTTTTATCTTATCTATATCTATAACCACAATACAATTACTCTCCTTTCTCTAAAACAAATGCAACCTTATAACAGACAGTCTATTCCTAAGGGTTTTTCCTGCCTGCTTCAAAGCATATACCTTAGTATTTAATATAGCAGACTTTTCGACTGCACCGAACCTTTTTATGATGCGACTGTAATAATCATATCCCTCAGCATATCCCCCATTCTCAACAAAAGATTTCCTTAAAAAGTATGCTGCTTTATTATATGCTCCAAGTTTATATAAGGCCATTCCTAAAAAACACAAACAATAATCCTTATCAGCACATGTGTCAAGTGCAATACATCGCTGTGCTAAAATTACTGTATGTTTATATTGTTTTAAATAATAATATCCAGCCAAACGTAACAACTCCGCCTTACATCTACCTTGTTTTAACCTCTGCTCTATTCCCGCAGCAAAATCATTATCTGTATTTAATATACTCCTATGCAGTGTTTGAGGTGAACGAATATACATAAGACTTAAAGCAGGAGATGAAACTAACGATTTATCAAACATCTTAACAGCATCTTTATACCTGCCTTGCTGAAAGTATATCACACCCAAATTATAATAATACCAAAAAAAATTAGGGTTTAGTTCAATAGCCTTTAATAAACTCTCTTCTGATTTCTTATATTCTCCCAACCAATAGTAACAAAATGCTAAAATCCCATAAGTCTCTGCTCTTGTAGGATCTAATTTTTGAAGCTGTTTATAATAAGCGATATAATCCATAAATTCCTTCTTATCTACCTTGTCCTTACCCTCACTAACATTGATAAGATTATGTAAGGAATCAGGTACAAACATATTTACTCTGGCTATTTTGCAAGCAGTTATCGAAGCCTTAATTTCCTCATAGGAACCCACTATCCCATAGCCAAGAATAACCAATAACAATATGCTCACAACTAATCTAATACCATTTATTTTTAATTTATTATCTGAAAAATATTTCATAATCTCTTATCTGCAAGTATTAATTTACTAACTCTATAAAGCTATATTCGACTACCAAATAATAAAATTCAACATGGAAACAATCCTTCTGACATAAGATATGCACAACTTTGAAACGCACCTATAAACAACATGCCAATCAAAAAGACAATAACATTAAAAAACATCCATCTATCCTTCCTAAATGTATCCAGCAACCCCACTGCAGCCATAACAGTGGCTATAATAGCGACAGGAGTAAGATTAATAAAATATCTGTTATTTAAAGTATAGATACTATCCCCACTATCTTGCATCTTATATATCCCTATAAACGCAAAGGCAGCTGCAACCATAAGTATAGTAAAAATGATATAAACCTTTGACATTCTTATCTGTTCTAGACCACGACAATATTCAATAATATTACGTTTCCATTTAGATATAATAAACAAAGATATAGTCACAATACAATATACTCCTAACACTATAATTTTATCTAAAGGGAAAGCAACAACAATTAAAGAGAGAGGGGCATCAACTGAATATTTACGTAAAGGTGCAGCAAGAAAAAGATAGTAAAACAGACATATAGCTATCGGGATAAGAGTAATAAATATATACCACCTTAATGGTCTAAAACCTAACACTAATAATAAGGCAGATATAATAACAATTTGTGCTAAACTAATAACAATGGTAAAAGATAACAATATATGAGTCACAGATAAAGCTATACATAATCTATAATCGATAAAACAAAAACGTCTACTCCTATTCTTAATACTAAATATCTGCCTCAAAATTAGTATAAATAAAAGTCCCTGTACTGTAGTAAGAAAAAACCACATGGCATAAGGCCTTGCCTCTGCCCAATATAACCACACCATAGGAGAAGTAATCGCGGATAAAAAAACATACCATCCAAGCCATATAGAATAAAATCTGGAAAAAAAATAAAAAATAAGAGAAAGAGAAAGAGACATCAATATATTTGACCCTAGTCGTAATATAATCTGAGATCTTACATCAAATATATAAGGCTTTTTACCTTGAGGAAAGGGGAATTTATAATGGAAAATATCACAGATACCCTTTTGAAATAAATAAAACAAAGGATTGCTATTACCCTCAAATAAATGCATAGATAATATATCTACATAAGATTTTGAATCTATGCTAAAAATTTGAGTGTAAATTTCATCATTCCATAAAGGCTTGTTAAAAGACACCCATAATCCTATAATAAATAAAAAAATAAACAAAATCCCAGTATACACATAATATAGATATCTTTTATTTTCTTTAGATTTATTCAAAGAAGATAAAACACTCATAACGTCCTTATGGAGAGATAAAAATGATAAAAAGAATATATTAGTGACACAATAATAAATTTTTATTTGAGGAGAAGCTAAATAAAAAAATTAAAATAGCACAATTACTACATTATGCTCAATAATATACTAAAAGATTATAGTTTATTTATCTTCTATCAATCCAAAATAAATACATTTAAACTTATATTACACTACGATCTATTTCAAATATTTTTTCATCTTGAGCCATGTCTTAGGTCCAACTATACCATCAACCTTTAACCCATTATGCTTCTGAAAGGCCCTAATCGCAGCCTTTGTCTTCTTGCCTATCTTGCCATCAATAGCACCATTATAATACCCTGCCTTTTTTAAGGCCTTCTGAACCTCTTTGGCTCCAGTAGAAATACGTAAAACTCTATCCTCTGAAGAATTAAAAGAAGAAACTTCTCCTACACCCGAAGTAATATCTCCCAGCTCGTCCATATCGTCATCTGCCTGAAATTTTTCAAGGTCGTCTACACGGGAGGAAAGTTCATCTAGATTATACTCCAACTTCTCTATCTTAGAATCTCTATCTGCCAAAGCCTGTTCCAAATGAATTATTCTTGTCTGAAGTTGATTTAAAACAACAAAATTTGATTGGGTTGTTGCACATCCTGTGCAAAATATTCCAATAATAATTATTATAGTTATAAGTCTAAAAGACATATCTGCCTCCCTCTAACTAAAAATTTACTTATCTTATAAATTTATAAATTTAATAAATAAAAATCTATTTTTTATAAATATAAAATTTATAAATATATATTAACAAAAAATATTATATCCTATCAAGTAAATTAGATATATTTTATGGATAATACCATAGATCGTTGCCTCCCTAACTTAAGGGAATGGAATAAAAATATCTTGATTTTAAAAGAAGAAGTCTTAAAAATTCTTAAAAATTGTCTGTATTTCTTATTATGCTCACAGCAACACTGATTACTGTAAACACAATAATTGAGGTAATAATAAGCTAAGAAATGGGTGAAAGATATGTTCAAAAAATGGTTAAAGTTTTTTTAAAATTAAATCAACAAATAAAATACTATAAGCGACATAATTCATTGTCCTAAAATACTTAGAAATCTTTTACTAACTCTTTTGCTATTAGTTTGGATATGCTTTTAAATCAAAAACTAAAAAAACAATAAAACACTGGCTACTTCCTTGAATTTCAGTTGATAAATATTGGACATTAAAATATAATTTTTAATAATCTTTAATATCCTATAATTGGTTAACCTAACTCTGAAATGTTAAATTAAATAATAATCACTATTTTCATATCCAAAACACATAAGAACAATAAAGACTAATTTGCAAATCTTTCATGACATCCCGAAGACTACAAATAATACACCTTTTTATCCTATTTGCCCTTATTCTTTTTACCTATGCAAATAGCCTACATAATCCTTTCATGATGGATGACTATGAGTTAATCCTACAAGATACAAAATTACATAACCTCAAATTCATCCTCTACCAATTCATCCCTGACCAAAAAATATTCTTAGGGATAGAAAACAAAACCAATTCAACCTACTATCGTCCATTTGCACATATAATCCCTATGATAGAATGGCTGTTATTCGGCAAGGATGTCTTTGGTTATCATCTTATGAACTTACTATTATTTTACATATGTGTCTCTACCATATTTTATCTTATTAAAGACCTATTCCATAATAATATACCTCTGGCAATGCTAACAAGCATCCTATATGCTATACATCCATTAAATGGGCTATTTATAAACTATATAACAGCTAATGTATATGCTGTACAGATGACAGCATTATGTATCGCATTTATACTATTTTGGAAGGCAACACAACAAAAACATCCATTCTATCTAGTCGTATATAGTTTCTTTCTCTATATTATAGGTCTACTATGCCACGAATCATCTTTTGCCTTCCCTCTATATCTAACAGCTACCCTTCTAATATTAAAAGAGGGTTTACGAAAGAGAGATATCTTTCTATTATCTCCATATTTTGCAATCTCTATTATATACTTTTTATTCAGGTTGAAATTTGCAAGCCTAAATCACAATCTATTTGATAAAATCAAATATTCCAACATCAGCCTAATACAACTCACCGTATCTAATATCAAACTATTCTTTTGCTATATTTATAAATTTATATTCTTTGAAGGCATCACACTCAAATTTGCAGTCCAACCTGTTGCATTTAATAAATATATTATATGGATCATATCATTTAGTATGCTAATGGCAATATTAATATATTGGTATTACAAAAAAGACAAACTCCAAATATGGAGTCTATCTATACTATTAATAGGATTTATTCCTGTCTTTTTTGGGTCTGTATTTGAGCTTCAGTGTGGCATTATACTGGAACCCCACTGGTTATTCTTTGCATCTATAGGGTTATTTGCCTTGGCATCATTTTATATATTAAAAATAAAAGAAACCGCAGGAGAACTGATATTTTTAATTATCCTATGCATAATTCTATCTAATACAATCTCTTATTCAAAAACTATGAACAAATTATGGGCGAATGAAATAGCTTATTGTAAATACTGGCTAAAACATTCCCCCAAATACAAATCTGTACTCTTTTATATAGCATCAGCCTATGAAAGAAGAGGTGAATATAATAAGGCAAAAAAAACATACATAAACGGGATTGAAGCTAGATTCTCTGATTGGCAAATTTATACCAACCTCGCTTTAATAGAACAACACGCTGGAAACCTACGAATGGCTTATCAATACCTCATGCAGGCATATAGAATATTCCCTAATTCTGCTATAATAAACAACAATCTTGGTATCCTATTCAAAAAATCCAACAAAATAAAACAATCAGAAATATTTTTCAAAAAAGCTATTAAATATAACCCCTACATGACTGAACCATATCTTAATCTGGCAATACTATATGAAGAAAAACAAAAATATTTACAGGCACTCGAACTATATAAAAAAACTACGTTAATCGATCCCAACAACGAACCCGGAATAATAGGAGAAGTAAAACTACTTATTAGTTTACATAAAGATGACCAACTTACAAAAAGAATTCAACAACTGATAAACAAACCATATTCTACAGACCTATATTTAAATATCGCGGTATATCTAACAGAGAATGGCTATAGGAAGACAGCGCTTAGATTATTCAGGAAAGCACTAGTTCAAGATCCTAAAAATATAAATATTTATATAAAACTAGGGAAATATTTTGCAAATATGAATAAATTTGATATTGCATTAAAAATATGGAATACTGGATTAAAATTATATCCTAAAAACAAAACAATCAAAATGTTGATAAAAAAGACAAAAAAAATACAAAATAGCATAATACATATGCCACGTGCACAGCAGATAAAAAAACATACAAAAAATTAAAACAAATCAGGTTGTGGATTCTCTGAATCTCTTATCTTTGCCCTTAATATAGAATAATTTCGTTCGGAACTAATTAAATAATAATCCTTTAACCTCCATGGAGAAGGATCCATTGAAAAACAGTCTATATCTAATGTCTCCAATAATTTACCCGTGTCAAGCCTCCTCATACCAAGACCAGCATATCTTAAAATAGGCCAAGACCCTGCAAAATCCCATATAAACGACCTATCTAAAGAACCACACCCCCTACCTATGGTTGGCCAGCATAAATTAGCTGCTGCACAAGCAGTTATCAAAAGACGGCAATCACCATATCTCCATTGAAAATACCGAAAAAAATTATCAGATAATAGAAATAAAGACCTGTCAGTGATTTCCTCATCAACTGGTTTAATAGAAACCAGCTCCTCTGAAGAAGAAAAGGCATTCTTGACAAAAAATGCCTGCCTGCCATTACAAAAAAACATCTCACGTAAATAAGGGAAGTATACCACCCCTAACCATGGGGTGAGTTCTCTAATAAGACCAATAGATACAGCAAACAAAGGAATACGGTTAGCATACAATCTGGTGCCATCGATAGGGTCAATTGCCCAAATATAAGGCGTATTCTGAAGCAATCCTTTATCAAGATATTTACCTCTATCCTGAGACTCTTCATCTATAAGCACATGCCTACCCGTCTGAAGATATTTATCTAACCGTTGCCGCACCAATATAGATATCTCTTTATCAGCAGCAGTTATAACAGACAAGTCATCCTTTAATACTGGGTGGCTATCATTAATAAGTCTCATAGCTATCTTACCTGCATCCTGTGCCAATAATCTCATCTCTTTAATAAAATCAACTTCTTCCATAAAACCCCCTTATAGTATCTATAACTACATTTACCTGTGAACGATTAAGTGAAGGATATATAGGAATAGATACCGCTTCTCTCATAAGTCGTTCAGTAACTGGACATCTACCCTGATTGACATACTTATGTAAAGGAACAAACACTGGCGAAGCACAATAAATACCTTTATGGCGCAAATGGTCAATAAAGGCACTTTTTCGACTACTCTTAATTATATAACGATAATAAACCCGTGATGTATTATCTGTCTCAACAGGCAAAGATAATGGGCAATCTGCCAGACCTCTATTATATAAAGAAGCTATCCTTTTCCGTCTCAATATCATATCAGGCAACCTCTTGAGCTGAACAATACCCATAGCAGCCTGAAAATCTGTCATCTTATAATTATACCGTAACATACACTTCCTCTTATTATCATATTCCCGTAACTCCCTTATTTTTTTCAATAAATAAACATTATTAGATGCGACCATCCCTCCTTCACCTGTAGTCATCATTTTGGTAGCATAAAATGAAAATATACTTAATATACCAAAACTACCTACTCGCCTTGAACTATATTCTGCACCGACAGAATGTGCACAATCCTCAATTATCGGAACACCAAATGCCGACAGCCGATTCAAATCAGCAGGCTGACCAAACATATGCGCTACAATAATAGCCTTTGTCTTTTTATTAACCGCCCTTACCACTGCCTCAGGACAAATATTCCCATCCTGCTCTACGACATCCACAACTCTAACATCCGCACCAGTATACCTAACAGCATTCACAAGTGCAGTACAAACAAAAGAAGGAACAATTACCTCATCCCCCCTACCTACACCCAACACCAGTAACGCTAAATGTAATGCTGCCGTACCAGAATTAACTGCAACTGCATCCTTAACACCTATAAACTCTGCAAACATATGCTCAAATTCCATCACCTTCCCTGACTGCGCCAACAAAGCAGAACCTATAACAGAAGCAACAGCCCTTGCCTCAACAGCACCTACCATAGGTCTTGAATGAGGTATAATCATTTTCATATATAAATCCCCTTAAAAATATCAACTAGCATCCAATTTAAGATACCTTACAGCCTTAAAGCCTTCCGCATAATGAACCTTGCCATTAAATCCCCTAAAATTAGCCACAGCCTTAACACTTTCTATAATATTAAGCCCTGATGGAAACACCCTAGATATCTGAGACTCAAATGCCTGCATAACATATATCTTTTCATCAATAACATCAGCAATATCAACGAATATTTCAGGTATAAAATTCTGGGAAGTATAGTCCTCATAATAAAGTACCCGTTTTATGTATCGTGCAGCAGAAATCACACATTGAGCAAGGGCCCTATGATCCTGATGAGTATCATCATAATAATTAACATATACCTCATCAGGTTTAACCCTATTAATTACATCCTCAATAAAAGAAACCGTCTCCTTATCAACTTGAATCCGTGTATCAACGCAATTACCCCATATAAGTTCCTTTGCGTTCAGTCTCCTCGCTGCCTCTTCCTGTTCGCGTTTACGCACCTGAGGATCCCCTGCCTGGCTGCCATCGCTTAACACACATAAATATACACTATTACCTGATTTCGCAAACTTAAGCAACGTCCCTGCACATCCTAATTCAATATCGTCCGGATGTGCTCCAAATGCCAATATATTCCTAGCCATAATACCATCTCCTTTTTACCCACATACCATTATCCTGCACAATTCAACCTTGTTGATTTGTGCATTTTTCACAAATCAACAAGGTTGAATTGTGAAATAAAGACATAAAACAAAAAACCTTCACTGAAATAAATGCCTGTTATCGCTAACCCATTTATACAATAGTTCAACACCTGCTCTTGGGGATACTCTTGGCCTCCACTTAAGCAATCTTTTGGCCTTGCGTATACATGATACATACACCTTCTGATCAAATTTACGCCAATCACCATATCTCACAGCTATCTTCTTCCCGCTAATATCCTCAAACATATCAATCAACTCCAAAAGAGAAATTGTATTGTCCGCCCCGCCACCCATATTAAAAACCTCAATTGACAGATTACTGTTTATAAAACAATCAAATGCCCTAGCAAGATCCTTAACCCATAGAATATCTCTGACCTGGCGTCCATCTCCATAAATTGATATCGGTTTGCCTAATAAAAAACATCTTGCGAACCATGCAAGCCATCCCTGATCCTCAAAACCAAACTGACGGGTGCCGTAAATACAACTCATACGAAAAATACCACATCTAAATCCATATGTATAAGCATAATCCTGAGTATAAAGATCTCCAGTGAGTTTAGATACACCGTAAGGAGTATGTCCTGTCAGATCAACAGAAAAATCCTCTTTTATCCCCTCAATATTCTTAAAGGCATATCTTTTCTTAAACTTTTTAATTGCAACCCTATTAACGTTCTCTCCATATACCTTATTGGTAGAACAATATATAAAAATCCCATTTTTATTAACTTTATGAAATGCCTCAAGTACATTAATAGTCCCTTCTGCATTTATAGAGAAATCTTCACATGGATCTTCCAAAGAAAACCTTACCCCTGGCTGACCTGCTGTATGTATAACCACATCAGGGACCTCTGCTGAAAATATCCGTAACATAGCAGTTCTATCCCGGATATCCTTTTTTATCAATTTTACCCGTTTTATACCCTCAAGAAAATGCCAATTATATTCAACCGATTTTTTTCTAGACTTAAATATCTTAGAACGCATAAGATTATCAACCACAACAATATCATTGCCTGCATCTGCAAAATACTCTGCACAATGCGACCCTATCATTCCTGCCCCGCCAGTAATCAATATCTTCATATCATCCTCCTTACATCATCCTGCACTATTTAACCTTGTTAAATAGTGAAAAATGCACAAATCAACAAGGTTAAATTGTGCAGAATAAGAATTATGAGCTTAATATTTCAAGGCTTTTACTACCACAATTTAATAATAAGTCAATAATCGACATACAGGGGAGAAATCCCTCATTAGCCTTACCGAATACCTGGGTATAAACAGGATGGTTATAGTCCTGAACTATCACATTAATATTATTTTCTTTAAACAGAGACATATCCATATAATCAGGGCCAGATACACCAGACAGATATGTATCTGCACCTAACAGCTTGCACAAATCAACTAATCTTTGTGTCCTTCTGCTAGATACAGCATAATCTGATGCCCTTACTATCTTCGTCTTAATGCCAAGTATCTCCACTACTCTTAATATAATTTCTATATTCAGCTGAACAAGATATTCCCATTCCTGCGTATAGAGTGAGTTCAACAAATCCATAAACTCATCTAAAAACGGTGCCTTACAATAATTTAAAACTATACTTTTAAAATGTTTCTGCCGCCAATTAGTCTGATTATTAATCCTTACCTCTGATATCTTCTGCCCAAAGTTATGCATAACCGGCACAGTTAACCATTGCCATCCAGTAGCCGTTCTTATACGATTTCTGTTCTGCCATTCATTCTTCTTAAATTGTACATTATCAAGAAGAATAAATACATCGGATTTATCAATTTTATCAAAATACCCAAGCCAAGGCCAATATTGCGGCTGATGAATAGACACAATCATTATCCAATACCCCCCTCAACAGAAAAGCATGAATCATATAATTTCTCAACATCCTCAATCATCCTCTCAATACTAAACCTATCCCCTGCCCTCTGCCTTGCACTTTCTCCCATAATCTTAACCTTATCAGGATTACTAACAAACTCTTTCATCGCCTCTGCTAACCGTTGCACATCTGCAGGAGGGACAAGCACACCATCTATACCATCCCTGAGGAGTTCTGGTAGACCACCTGTTGCAGACGCAATTACAGGCCGACCACATGCCATTGCCTCAATAACAGCCCTGCCCATCCCCTCATTTAATGATGGTAAAATAAACACATCCATAATATAAAGAAGAGAAGGAATATCTTCCCTTATACCTGCAAAGACCACGTGCTCTGATATACCAAACTCCTGGCACTGCTTTTCTAAGGCCGAACGCTGGCTACCATCTCCTATAATAAGGAGTTTTAAATCTTGAAATTTACTTAATATCCTCGCAAAAGCAGATATCAAAAACCTATTACCCTTTACAGGCTCCAGACGAGTTACTGTCCCAAAGACAAAATCATCCCGGTCAATGCCCAATCCTTCCTTAAGTTTATCTATATCTTGTGGGCATGACTGTCTGAACAAATTAATATCTATACCGCTGTAAATCGTAACAAACTTTTGTTTTCCTGCAACCTTAAAACGCAAATGGTCTTCTACCCCTATATCCGTAAGACATATAATCCTATCTGTAATTAATGCTGTTGCCCGTTCAAGCAATATAAAAAATAAAGTAAGTGGCCTATTAAAATACCCGTAAAAGATATGCCCATGCGGAGTATGGACAATACGCTTAACACCTGCCAACCAAGCTGCCCACCTACCAAGAATGCCTGCCTTTGAAGAATGAGTATGCACCAAATCATAACCTCCCATGGCAATAATACGATAAAGCCGAACAAACGCCTTTATATCATGCCATAAATTTATATCTCTGCGCAAATCATCTATAAAGACGCAATCTATTCCCCTATCCTTTAACTCTCTTGCTATCCTGCCATCCGGGTCATAACTCCTACCGCTTATCAGAAAGACCTCATATCTGGTTTTATCAAGCCGGGTCACTGTTTCTATAGTATTTGTTGCTGAACCGCCTGCATCCAGACGGGTTATTATATGCAATATCTTTTTACGTCCCATAATATATTTTCAAATACCATATTTGCCAAAACTCCTAAAATATTACCTGTGACACAGTAATGATAGACAGCCATATAGCAACTTTCTTTACTTTTACCCACATGCCACAACCAAGCCCATCTTAATACTATATTCACTAAAAATCCTCTCTAAAATACAACGATTGTGTCTTTTTCAACTAATGTAAATCAAATTATATATCTATATCATTTGCAAGTGCATATTTTCTCAAACAACATTCACTAATTTCCTTCATGGATTATTAGCCTAAAGACATTAGTCTTATCCACAGCCATTCCGCATATAGGATCTTTTGACATTTTTATTCTCCTATTAATTTATATTATCCAGTAAAATTCTCTATGGCAATTCGGGATCAATCTTCAAACAAAAAATCCAATCCTCTAACTCCGCATTTATAGTCAAACTCCTGCTCTACTCTTCTCCTGCCTTCCATACCTAACCGTTTGGCATATTCGGTATCGGTGAGCAATAGAGTTATGGCATCTGCTATTTTCTTTATATCCAAAGGATCAACAAGAAGACCTGTCAGCCCATGCACAACTGCATCTGCTATGCCTCCTGAATTTCCTCCAACAACAGGTTTGCCCGCGGAATTCGCCTCTAAAAAGACTATACCAAATCCTTCCGCATCGCCTTTTTCCTTAAGTTCTCTACTTAACATAACAAATACATCGCAAACATTATACAGTTTAACAATATCATCGTCATCCTTAACAGAACTTATAAAAATGACATTATTTTTTACGCCTTCTTCAATAGTAATAGTCTCTAATCTTTTTTTATAAGGCCCATCCCCCATAATAATATAAAGCACATCAGGAATATTCTCCTTTATCAAGGTCAACGCCTTTATTACAATATCATTGCCCTTCCTCTCTACAAGCCTGTTTACACTGAGGATAATACGCCTGCCTTTAAGACCATATCTTTGAATTATATCTGATGTATCCACATCTCTACTAAACCTATCAAAATCTATCATAGGGTTTATCTTAATTATCTTTTGTTCTTCTACGCCCAAATCCAGCAATCTTGCCTTGGTGTATTCGCTGTTTGCCACCACCTTATAAGCATGCCTCAAAACAATTAGAAGTAGCATCTTTATAAGAGGATACTTCTGGTATTCCATAATATCCGCTGAATGGGTATAAAGAACATACTCCTTGCCGGTGACAACCTTTAATAAAAGACCGACTATACCTGTAGACAAAACATGGGCGCAATTGATATAACGAATATCTTCTCTAAGCAATATAGGAATAGCATAAAAAAATGGCAGGACTATCTTAAACAATTTCTCTACAACAGGAATCGGCACTAAATATGGACGCCTTATGATTTTGAACTGCTGATTTGCATCAAACTTCTTATAACCTAAAGAACAATGAGCCAAAACAATAATGCTTTCGGCAGGCAGTCCCCTGCATAGATTATAATAATACACAGACTGTCCGCCAATAATCGGAGGAAAATCATTTACAATAAACAGTGCCTTAACATTATTCCTATTACCCTTCTTTGCCATAAGCTATCCTTTTAAAAAACTCATACATTCGCGCGGCAATCTCCTTACGACGAAAACCTTCGGCCCGCCTTAACCCTTTATTTATAAGAGACTCCCTTAATTTATTATCTACTAAAATACTACGCATAGCAGCTGCAATAGCATCTACATCCATAGGATTTACCAATACCCCTGCATCCCCTATTACCTCAGGGATAGAGGTGGTATTCGAGGCAACAACAGCTACACCTGATGCCATTGCCTCTACCGGTGGAAGGCCAAATCCTTCGTAAAGAGAAGGAAAAACAAACAGCTCAGCACCGTTATACAATAGATTAGGTTTATCCTTACTTGTAATCTTGCCTGTAAATATAACCCTTTCTCCTATACCAAGGTCTGTGGCAAGCTGCCTTAAATCATGATATAAAAATTCCTTTGGCGCAGCTAAAACTAACTGTAAATCGTCAAACTCGCAGGCAATCTTATTAAACGCCTTAATGAGGGTGGCAACATTTTTATGCAGCTTCAGATTGCCAACATAAAGGATATACCTCGAGCCTATATGAAACCTCTTTTTTATAGTATCGAGCTTAAGACTATCATCAACAGGGCGGAATTCATCACCTATACTAAGATGGATCACCTCAATCTTTCTCTCATCTATCCCATACAACCGAATGATATCATCTTTGGAATACATAGAACATGTAAGCACCTTATCCGCACTATTAATCATATATCTGGCGAAAGTAAAATAATACGCTCGTTTAAAAGGGCCTAATTGCTCTTTATATTCGTCAAAGACAAGATACATAAGGTCCAGCACAGAACTTATTTTACGGCAAGGCGCAAACAATGGAATTTTATAATAAGGGGAATAAAAAAGGTCTATTACCTCTCTCTTTACAGCTGCAGGAAGCCTTAGTTGGTCCCAGACAAATGTAGAAGCTTCCTCTATAACAACATTTCTCACATTCCTGCCAAAATCATGTTGTATTGGGAAAGAAGAAAACAGCACACACTCATCATTTGTCTGAATTGTTGAAAAATATTCCAAAAAATTAACAAGCGGTTTGCCAATACCTGTGTAGGCGCCAGATTGTATTTCCCTGGCATCAATCCCTAAACGCATATATTATATCCTTTTACCACGGATTTTAATTACAAATAGTAATCCGGCTTAAAGCGTTATAAGGCAAAGGTATAACCTATCTACTGGTATATTAATTTTAGTATTTTTATAGAAAATTTTATAAGCCCTTGATAATATATTATATGGTATTTCACCCATGCATAAAAGGGCTTTGGCAAATATTTGAGTTTGTCATAAAAAATAATGTATATTGAGGATGACATTTACTGAACTAAAAAAAAATCTAAAAAAAGATACCGCTGGGCTTACATGCATAAAGATAGCAATATCAGCAGACACCCCATCGCAATTACTTACTCAGGCATTGAAAGGCTATGGTTACGAGGCGGGTATAAACTTTGATATTTTTGAGGCGGGCTTTGATCAAATTGAACAGGAAATATTTAATATTAGCTCAGAACTTTACAAATTCAACCCTCAGTTTATAATTATCTTCCAGTCAGCACATAAACTTCTCAGACACTTCTATGAACTTCCAAAAGAAAAACAGCTTCTTTTTGCAGATGAGCAAGTAAAAAAAGTAACCGACATCTACCACGTAATAACAACCACCTCCCCTTCTTCAAAAATCATATATTTCAACTTTGCAGAAATTGACGACAGGGTCTTTGGGAATTATGCAAATAAGACAGCTTCCTCCTTTCTATATCAAATCCGTAAACTAAACCTGTCTCTCATGGATATAAGCAGGGAATCCTCTAACCTTTTCATCAACGATATATCTATACTACAAAACAGGTATGGCTATAAATTCATGACAGATATTCGTGACTATGTAAATACTTCTACAGTCCTAAGTATTGATGCCTTGCCTATTGTTGCAAAAAATGTAACAGACATCATCCTTGCTGCATCAGGACGGTTTAAAAAGTGCATAATATTAGACATGGATAATACATTATGGGGTGGCATAGTCGGAGATGATGGGATAGAAAACATACAATTAGGTGAATTGGGTATCGGCCGTGCATTTACAGAATTTCAATTATGGCTAAAACAATTAAAAAGGCGCGGTATTATATTAGCCGTATGCAGTAAGATGGAGGAGGCTATTGCTAAAGAGGTCTTTGAAAAACATCCTGATATGGTACTATCTTTAGATGATATTGCTGTCTTCGTAGCCAACTGGAACAATAAGGTAGATAATATCCAGTATATACAGAACATTCTTAACATAAGTTTTGATTCTATGGTATTCATAGACGACAGTCCGTTTGAGCGCGCTATGGTAAAGGCAAACATACCTCAGATAACTGTAGCTGAGATGCCTGAGGATCCTGCTGAATATCTAGACTATTTACGTTCTCTCAATTTGTTTGAAACCGTATCTGTACTAAAAGACGATGAAAACCGCACAAGGCAATATAAACAACAGGCAGAGAGAATAAACGCACAGCAGTCCTTTGCCAATGAGCAAGAGTTCCTTGCAAGCCTTAATATGAAATCATGCGTTAAACCGTTTGATAGATTTACAATTCCAAGAATAGCCCAGCTAATACAACGTTCAAACCAATTTAACCTTAGGACTATACGCTATTCACAGGAAGAGATAAACGATATAGCTGCCTCAGACGAATTTATTACCCTATGTTTCTCGTTAGAAGACAAATTCGGAGATAATGGTCTAATAAGTGCGGTTATATTAAAAAAAATTACACCAACAGACAAATTTAGTGAAATCGCACACAATATAGCAGGGCTATTTATAGATACATGGGCAATGAGCTGTCGTGTCTTAAAACGTGGTATGGAAGCGTTTATAATGAACAAGATAGTAGCACTTGCAAGGGAAAAAGGATTCTCTCTCATTATTGGGGAATACATCCCTACGAAAAAAAACGCCATAGTAAAAGACCTATTAGCCTCACTTGGATTCATCCAAAAAAGAGGATTATGGGTAATGGATATAACATCTTATAAGGACACCCCCTGTTTTATCAAGGAAAAACCATGAAACAATGGCATATATTAACTATAGCAGAGAAGATAAGTGAAAAAAACCCGCTGCATGCTAAAAAGATAAAAAATACACTGAAAGGATATTCTGAAAAAGACCTTCAAAGAATAGAATATTTTCTAAAAAAATACATAAAATATCTAACAAAAATTAATAAAGACTTAGAATATGGGATAAACTGCTACCTGCAGATGATAGCTGAGCTAACATATGAACAAATAAGATTTATGGAAACCGGCAAATATTCCTGTAGCTCTTTTGAAGAAGCAAGGCAAAAAGTGTATAATAATCCGCAAATCATGGACTCATACATGAACGCACTTATACTATCACAATTTTTATGGCAACACCATTACCGCATATTCTCATATTTCATTGACTCGATTCCACAATATAAAGAAAAAATAAAACGCTATCTGGAGATTGGTGCGGGCCATGGATTATTTACCGCAGAGGCAGCAAGAATTCTTGAGGATAATACTTACTTTGAGGTTGTTGATATAAGTCCTACCTCTATTAAGATGGCGGCTGAATTCATTGATAACTCAAAGATACACTATACGCTGAAGGATATCTTCAATTTCGATACAAAGACAAAATTTGACTTTATTAGCATGGGAGAGCTACTAGAACATGTAGAAAATCCTGTAAAACTATTATCAAAGCTAAAAACCCTTTTGAATGATGATGGACTATGTTTTATAACCGTGCCTGCCAATGCACCGGCAATAGACCATATCTTTTTATTCAAAAATGAAGATGATATTATTTCAACAATACGTGATGCCGGGATGAAAGTAATCGATAAGATATGTGCCTATGCAGAAACTCCTCAATCAGGGGAAGACATACCTGAACAAAAAATTGCAATGATGTTTGCAGCCTTTATCGAGAAAAAATAAAATAGTAAAATCGGAGAAACATATATGGAAACAAACAAAATAATCACAGAGCTAAATCAAATATTCATAGATGTTTTAGATAACCAACAGATACAGCTTACACCTGATACCACTGCTGCTGATATAGAAGAATGGGATTCGCTTACTAATATTCAGCTTATTGTAGCAATAGAAAAACACTTTGGTATCCGTTTCAGCTCCGCTGAGATACAGCAATTTAAGGATATTAACGGCCTATGCGAATGCATAAGACAAAAATTAAAAGGATAACCCATGCTAAAATTAAATCATATAGGCTGTTTGGTTAACAATATTGAAGAGGCAACGGACACATATAAAGCCGTGTTTGGAGAGCAAAGCATTGGCAAAAAGATATTTATATCATCAGAGAAGGTTTATATATGTTTTATAAAAATAGGGGATTCTGCCTACTTAGAGCTCATTCAACCTACAGATGAATCATCAACAGTATGGCAGTTAGAGAAAAAAGGCCTTACATATTACCATATAGGCTATATCTCAGATGACTTTAACAATACCATTAAGTCCTTAGAACAATTAAACTTTAAACAACTATCATGTTTTAAATCTGAGGCCTTTAATCAAAAAAGGTGCTCATTTCTCATTTCACCAGAAGGGCACCTAATGGAAGTTATAGAGAAATAACCTAAGCTTATGCCTTTCAATTCTATTCAATTTCTTATATTTTTCCCGATAGTAATAATATTATATTTCAGCATTCCACATAAATATCGATGGGCAATGCTTCTTGCTGCCAGTTATTATTTTTATATGTGCTGGAACGCCGCCTATATCATTCTAATTATCATATCCACCCTTGTGGCATATACATCCGGATTGTGGATAAGCAAAGCAAAAGATTATAAACAAAAAAGACATGCACTTCTGTTAAGCCTGATTATTAACTTAGGAATACTATTTATTTTCAAATATTTTAATTTCTTTGTTAATAACCTGCAAAAATTATTAACATATATAAATATCAATATACCTCTGCCCTATCTTAACATAGTGCTCCCTGTAGGAATATCTTTCTATACGTTTCAGGCACTAAGTTATTCTATTGATGTATATAAAGGAGAAAAGAAACCGGAAAGACACCTAGGAATATTCTCCTTATATGTGGCCTTCTTCCCCCAACTTGTCTCAGGACCTATAGAAAGGTCAACTCATCTGTTGCCTCAATTCTTTGAAAAACATAGAATAAATTACAAAAGGATAAAAAACGGCCTCTTGCTTATGTTATGGGGATTTTTTAAAAAATTAGTTATCGCCGACAGGACCGCAATACTTGTCAACCAGGTATATAACCATGCCCATGAATATACAGGGATACCATTAATTACCGCTACAATATTCTTTGCCTTTCAGGTATATTGTGACTTCTCTGGTTATTCTGATATAGCAATAGGTGCAGCAGAGACAATGGGGTTTGACCTGATAAAAAACTTCAACCGTCCGTATTTCTCCAAATCTATTACTGAACTCTGGCGCAGATGGCACATATCATTATCAACATGGATACAAGATTATCTTTACATCCCGTTAGCCATAAAATTCAGATACTATGGGACAGCTGGCACTATTACGGCCCTGCTTATATCCTTTAGTCTTATTGGGCTATGGCATGGTGCAAAATGGACATTTATAATATTCGGAGCCTTTCATGGCACTCTCATCAGCATAGAAACATTAACACGCAAAATAAGAAAAAACATATCTAAAAGAATCCCTGCATGGATATTTAACCCTATAAGTATATTGACAACATTCATAATATGGTGCCTTTCCATAATATTTTTCCGCGCTAATTCCCTTAACGATGCAATATATATAATAAGTCATCTATTAAAATCTATAGAACTAAAAACCAGCGGCTATAATATGGGATTGGGGCCTGCTGAAACACTTACAGCAATCTTTTTCATCTCCTTTTTAATGGGCGTGGAAATATTTCAGGCCAAAGGGAGTATAAGGGCATGGATTGATAAACAGCCTATATATATAAGATGGACATTATATTACGGACTCATATTTTGTATATTAATCTTTGGAAAGATTGAATCCAGTATGGAATTTGTGTATTTTCAGTTCTAAGGTATTAAATATTAAATGAAAGAGATAATATGTATACAAGAGCTATCATAATCAAATCAATAGTATTTATAACAATATTTTTTATATTGCTTAACGTGTTTATTATAAAAAATAATCCCTATCTACATGAAGAAATAAGATATCATACACAAATACGTAACATTGCTAAATCAAAGGCAAAATACCTCATACTTGGAGACTCACAGGCAGCAGTAATCCCTAAAGACTATTTAAACAATGATTTTTATAACATGGCATTTGGAAGTGATGGGATAAATGAGATGTATATAAAACTCCTATACGCACTCGAACACAACCATAATATCAAGGCGGTTCTCTTAAACTGCTCCTATAACATTTTCGCTGAAAGCAGGAAGATAACAAACAACAAACTTTTTATAAAACCGTTTACACCACCACACATTTATGAACAACTGTACCACGAACCTTACTCAAAAGGCATACTTATAGACACTATAACCAAATACCCCCCATTTAACCCAAATATCTATGTATTCACTCGCAAAAAAATATTCAAAATAATAAAGAATATAATCCAAAAACCAGAATATTCTTTAAAACAAGGGGAAAAAAGCTGGGCAAATCTTCCTGAAGGCAAAAGAAGGGAACTTGCAGAACAACGGACAAAAGACACATTAACTAATATCATCATTCCGGAATTTGTTAAAACATTAAAAAAAACAGTTGCCTTATGCAAAGATAAAAGTATCCAAATAATAGGAATACGTTACCCTTTCTCAAAAGACTATATGAAAGCAGCCTCTAACTATAATATAAAAAAAGTCAATGGAATCATCAAAAAAATACCTTTTGACTACTTCCTAAATTATGAAAACCTATGCCAAGACAAAAAATACTTTATAAACCAAGACCACCTCAGTCCATATGGTCTAAAATTAGTCGTAAATAGACTTTTTCAGGATTTAAGAAATCTAAAATAAAAAAGCACATCTCCGCTACAATATAAAGCATAAGATGTGCTTATAATCCTTTTGACAATATACCTTTCTAAATATAGCTTATCCTTTAGCAATAATATCAGCAACCCTCTCTTTCATATTAGGATATAAATCAGTAGGGACCTTATCCCTGCCTAATTTCTTCGCTACAATATATCTAGCGCACTCTGAATTATCTCCAAGACAATATTTCTTTTTATAAATAGCACCCAAACCTGAAGTATCTGGCATCTTATCATTAAAAAACAAACATCCGCCCAATAATTCACATTCTGCCATATCTTAGCCTCCTTTGTAATATTGATATATTCATCATTTTATTGTAATTAAACAATAAATATAATAATAAATATCTTTAGTAGAATCAAGGTAAAATCAAAATAAATTTTGGAAATGATACCATAAATCGTTACCCCCTAGTTAAGGGGATGGAATTAAAAAAGATCCTGATTTTAAAAGAAGAAGTTTTAAGAATTCTTAAAAAA
>Ga0256914_1000210_pt1 | contig 56852 bp, 46 predicted proteins | sample HulkmetaG_FD_191571 | JGI IMG/M metagenome (GOLD analysis project Ga0256914, IMG submission 191571) | Hydrothermal chimney microbial communities from Main Endeavour vent field at the Juan de Fuca Ridge, Pacific Ocean - Hulk | ecosystem: Environmental > Aquatic > Marine > Hydrothermal vents ...
GATCGGCCGGCAGCCGCTCCGCCAGCCGCGCCCTGCCGCGGGAGGAGAGGCGCGCCACGCCCCAACGGCAGCGCCGCAGGGTCTCGGCATCGCCCTCCCGGGCGTGGTAGAGGGGCAGGTTCACCTCGAAGAAGGAGAGGCTGTCGGCCTCGCGCAGCAGGTCCGACCGCGGATCCCCGCCGGACTCGTGGCGTTCCACCAGGCGGCAGGCCTCGCGGGCCACCGCCTCCTCCACCCCGCACCGGCGCAGCAGATCCCCGAGGATGCGCGCTCCCTCCTGCGCGTGGGCCGCCTTGAAGGCGTCGTAGTCGTCGAAGGCTTCGCGTCGCAGCCGGTCGGGGCGGGCGCGCTCGATGTCGTGGGCCAGGGCGGCCAGCCGCAGGGCCGGGTCCGCCGACCGCTCGAGCCGCAGCAGCCACTCCAGGGTGTTTTCGGCGTGGCGCGGATCCTCGGGTACCGGAGAACGCGCCACCACCTCGAGGATGCGCCGCCGGGCGCAATCGAAGCTATCCACGGCAGACCACCAGCCGGCGCAGGGTCTCCAGGTTCATCACCACGGCGATGAGCACCAGCACGGCGAAGACCTGGTTCAGCACGGCGCCGAGAAAGAGGGCGAAGACGCGCACGTCCCGGCCGATGCGGAAGCGGCTGCCGCCCTTCTCGCGCATGAGGCCGTCGTACTTGTCGGCGGTGTAGCTCACCATGAATGAACCGACGATGGCCAGGAACCCCGCCACCAGGGCGGCATCGCCCCCACCCGCGTGGAGCAGGTGCCAGGTGAGGCCGAAGAGCAGGAAGGCGTCGGCGTAGCGGTCCAGCACCGCGTCCAGCCAGCCGCCGTAGTCGCTGCCCAGGTGCTTGAGCCGGGCGATCTCGCCGTCGCAGCCGTCGACGATGGAGGCCACCTGGGCCAGCACGCCCCCCGCCGCCAGGGCCGGGTAGCCGCCCAGCATGAAGAGCCCGGCGGCCGCCAGCGAGAGCCCGAAGCTGAAGAGGGAGATCTGGTTGGGCGTCACCGGCAGCCGCGCCAGCCACCGGGAGAGGCGGATGGAGAGGGGCCGGTTGAGCCAGCGCGACACCGGCCCGTCCCGGTCCTTGCCGCGGGCGCGCGCCAGCAGGGCCTTCTCCGCCCGTTCCAGGGCCGCCTCGTCGTCCAGGTCGCACCAGAAACCGCCGCCCACCTCCAGGGCCAGGGCCCTGCCGCTAGCCGCCAGCCGGCGCACACCGCCGGAGAGGCTGGTGTCACCCTCCGCCTCCGCCTCGCGCAGGGCGGCGAAGAGCCCCGGCGTGGCCAGGAAGAGGCCGGTGTCGAAGCCGTCGTACCACTCCAGCCCCTTGCCGATCTCCACGATGCGGTCGCCCTCGCGCCGTACCCGGGTCACGTCTTCGGGGTCCACCAAGGGGTTGTGACGGTCGCCGTCCACGGCCAGGCGCAGGCCGCCCTCCGGCACCCCGGCATCGATCAGCCGTCGTACCAGCTCCGGGTCGAAGAGGTGGTCCGCCATCAGCAGCAGGAAAGGCTCCTCGAGCACCCCCTCCGCCGCCAGTACCGAGGCGCCGTTGCCGGCCTCCCGCCAACGCGGGTTGTGCACCGTGGCGATGGGCACCTCCAGGCGGTGCGACAGCTTCTCCAGGAAGGCCCGCAAGCGCCGTTCCCCGTGTCCCGTGACCACCACAAAATCATCCGCCCCGGCGGCGCGCGCGGAGCGGATGGTTCTCTCGATGAGTGGCATCCCCAGGAAGGGGAACAGTGGCTTGCTGTCAGCCCGCCGCCGCAGCCGGCTGCCGCTCCCTGCTGCCAGTATCAGGCACTTCATGGAGCCTGCCCTCCTCGCCGGCGATGAAGGCCTCCATCATGCGGTAGGCCTCGTCGTCGGTGACCTGCCGCGGCGGATGCTTGCAGAAATAGCTCGAGGGCGCGTGGATGACGCCGCCCAGGCCCCGCTCCAGGGCCAGCTTGGCGCAGCGCACGGCGTCGATGGCCACCCCCGCGGAGTTGGGCGAATCCTCCACCGACAGGCGCAGCTCCAGGTTCATGGGGACGTCGCCGAAGAGCTTGCCCTCCATGCGGATGAAGCAGAGCTTGTTGTCCTTCTGCCAGGGCACGTAGTCGCTGGGCCCCACGTGGATGTTCTCCTCGTCGAGCCGCTCGGCGGCCACCGCCTGTACCGCCTCGGTCTTGGACTCCTTCTTGGAGGCCAGCCGCGAGCGGTTGAGCATGTTGAGGAAGTCGGTGTTGCCGCCGGTGTTGAGCTGGTAGGTGCGTTCCAGCTTCACGCCACGCTTGGCGAAGAGGTCGGTGAGGGTGCGGTGGGTGATGGTGGCGCCCACCTGGGCCTTGATGTCGTCACCAATGATGGGAATGCCGGCCTCCTCGAAGCGGTCGGCCCACTCCGGGTCGGAGGCGATGAAGACCGGGATGTTGTTGACGAAGGCCACCCCCGCCTCCAGGGCGCACTCGGCGTAGAAGCGGGTCGCCTCCTCGGAGCCCACCGGCAGGTAGTTGAGCAGCACCTCGGCGCCGCTCTCCTTCAGCCGCCGCACCACCTGCTCCTTCGTGGGCTGGGGCAGGTCGGCAGGGACGAAGGTGCGCTCCTCGGGGTAGTCCTTCATGTGCTCGGAGAAGCCGTCCATGATGCGGCCCATCTCCACCTTCACGCCCGTCTTCGGGACATCGGGGCAGAAGACGGTGGTGCAGTTGGGCTTTTCGAAGATGGCCTCGGAGACATCCTTGCCCACCTTCCGCTTGTCGATGTCCCAGGCGGCCACCACCTCGATGTCCGAGGGGCCGTAACCGCCGATCACCGGGTGCATCAGGCCGATGGCCTCGGCGGGATCCTTGTCCTTGTAGTAGTGGATGCCTTGAATGAGGGAACTGGCACAGTTGCCCATGCCGATGACAGCGATCTTGATCTTATCCATTTCCAATCGAACCTCACTAGAAGAAATTCAAGTGAAATCACAATGAAAACAAACAGATAGATCGTATTTCCAGGTGCCACGAAAGCGGCCGGGAGGGGTGTCGGAACCACCTGGCGGGAGACGGGAGCCTCCCCTGGATGCTCATCACCCCAGCGCGGGCCGGGGGACGGTGAACTGGGGACGGCGGCAGGATTTTTCAAGTGGGCATGCCGGGGTCGACCGCAGGGCGGCCTCGCCCGGCCTACGGGGCTCCAGGAGCGGGCGGGGGAAGGGTCCGCTGGCGCACCGCCTCGAAGAGGGCCACGCCGGCGGCCACGGAGACATTGAGGCTCTCCACCGAGCCGGCCATGGGCAGGCGCACCAGAAGGTCGCACTGCGCCCGGGTGAGGCGCCGCAGCCCCTTCTCCTCGCCGCCCATGACGATGGCCAGGGGGCCGGTGAGGTCGGCCTCGTAGAGCAGGGTGTCGGCCTCGCCGGCGGTGCCCACCACCCAGACGCCATGGACCTCGCGCAGGCGGCGCAGGGTCCGGGCCAGGTTGGTCACCTGCACGAAGGGGACAGATTCGGCGGCGCCCGAGGCCACCTTGCAGGCCACCGGGGTGAGGCCGGCGGCGCGGTCGCGGGGGGCGATCACCGCATGGACGCCTGCGGCATCGGCGCTGCGCAGACAGGCCCCCAGATTATGGGGATCCTGCACCCCGTCGAGCACCAGCAGAAAGGGGGGCGCCTCCAGCCCCTCCAGCAACCGCTCCAGCGCCTTCTCGTCCCGGGCGGCGGGCAGGGCCACCCGGGCGACGATGCCCTGGTGAGCGGCGCCTTCGGCCAGGCGGTCGAGAGTGGCGCGATCGGCGGCCTCCAGGGGCGCGCCGGCCCGGCGCAGGGCGGAGAGGAGCTGCCCCAGGCGCCGGTCCCGGCGGGCCGGGTCGTACCACACCGCCTCCAGCGCCTGTGCGCCGTGCCGCAAGGCGGTGCGCACCGCGTGGATGCCGGCGATGAGACGGCCCGCGCTCACCAGCGGCGCTTGCGCCCGCCGCGGCGCCCGCGGCCCTTCTGCTTCTTCTCCTTCTCCGCCTTGCCTTCCCGCTTGGCCAGCGCCAGGTCGATTTTGCGGTCGTCCAGGCTCACTGCGGCCACCACCACCTCCACGGTGTCGCCCAACTGGTAAGTACGGCCGGTACGCTCGCCAGTGAGCTTGTGGATGACGGGATCGAAGTGGAAGAAGTCGTGATCGAGCTGGGTGATGTGCACCAGGCCGGTGATGTAGAGGTCCTTCAGCTCGACGAAGATGCCGAAGCTGTTGACACTGACGATGAGCCCCTCGTAGGCCTCACCCACCTTGTCCAGCATGAACTCGCACTTGAGGGCGTCGGCGGCGTCGCGGGTGGCCTCGTCCGAGCGGCGCTCGGTCATGGAGCAGTGCTCGCCCATGGTGGCCATCTCGGGGAAGGAGTAGGGAAAAGTGGCTGCCTTTTTCTCCGTGAGCAGATGGCGGATGGCCCGGTGCACCAGCAGATCCGGATAGCGGCGGATGGGCGAGGTGAAATGGACGTAGGCGGGGAAAGCCAACCCGAAATGGCCGATGTTCTCGGACGAATAGACCGCCTGCATCATGGAGCGCAAGAGCACCGTTTGGATGAGATGGGCGTCGGGCCGCTCCTTCACCTGTTCCAGGAGCTTTGCGTAGTCCTTGGCCGTGGGTTCGTCACCGCCGCCCAGACGCAGCCCCAAGGTGGCGAGAAACTCGCGCAGCTCCTTGAGCTTCTCCTCGCTGGGCCGTTCATGGACTCGGTAGAGGGTGGGAATCCTGTGCCGTTCCAGAAACCGGGCCGCCGCCACATTGGCCGCCAGCATGCACTCTTCGATGATGCGATGGGCGTCGTTGCGTTCATAAGGCACGATGGCTTCGAGCCTGCCCTGCTCATTGAAGATGAAGCGGGTCTCCACCGTCTCGAAGTCGATGGCGCCCCTTTTTCGGCGGGCGGCGTGCAACGCCCGATAGAGGCGGTCCAGCTCTTCGAGGTGGGGTACCAGCGGGCGGTATCTCTTGCGCAAAGCAGCGTTCTTCTCGTAGAGCATTTCGGCCACCTCGTCATAGGTGAGGCGGGCGTGGGAACGCATCACGGCGTCATAGAAACGCGAACGCTGGATCTTCCCGTCGCGACTGATGTAGAGCTCGGCCACCATGCAGAGCCGGTCCACGTGGGGGTTGAGCGAACACAGCCCGTTGGAGAGCACCTCCGGCAGCATGGGGATCACCCGGTCGGGAAAGTAGGTGGAGTTGCCCCGCTTGTACGCTTCACGATCCAGCGCTGAACCGCGTTGCACATAGGCGGAAACGTCGGCGATGGCCACCAGCAGCTTCCACCCCTTGGGCGTGCGCTTGCAGAAGACGGCGTCGTCGAAATCCCGGGCGTCGGCGCCGTCGATGGTGACCAGCGGCAGGTTGCGCAGGTCCACCCGGCCCTGTTTGGCCTCCTCGGGCACCTCTTCGGTGAGCTCGGCGATCTCCGCCTCCACCTCGTCGGGCCAGACCACCGGGATGTCGTAGGCGCGGATGGCCACATCGGTCTCCATCCCCGGCGCCAGGTGGTCGCCCAGCACCTCGATCACCTTGCCGATGGGCTGTCGCCACTGGGTGGGGTGCTCGAGGATCTCCACCACCACCATCTGTCCTTCGCGGGCTCCCCCCAGGTGCTCGTCAGGAATGATGACGCGGTGGATCATGCGCTTGTTGTCGGGCACCAGGAAACCCACCCCCATCTCCATGTGTACCCGCCCCACCACATGGTGGTGGGCGCGCTCGAGGATCTCCACCACGCTGCCCTCGCGGCGGCCCCGCCGGTCCACGCCGGTGACCTGCACCACCACCCGATCGTCGTTCCACAAAGGGCGCATCTCCCGCGGCGAGAGAAACAGATCCTCTCCCCCGTCGTCGGGTTTGACGAAACCGAAGCCGTCGGGATGGGCGATGACGCGGCCGACGATGAGGTCCTTGCGGTTCACCACGCAGAGGCCGCCGCGACGGTTTTTCACCAGCTGGCCGTCGCGCAGCATGGCCTTGACCCGGAACGAGAGGGCCTCCACTTTCTTCGGATCTTTGAGGCCCAGGAGCCGAACCAGCTCCTCGAACTTGAGCGGCGCTCCCTGTTTCTCCAGGGTCTCGATGATGAATTCCCGGCTGGGGATGGGGTTCTTGTATTTTCGTGCCTCGCGGGCACGGAACGGGTCGCGCCGGGCAGGCGCTTTTTTCTTTTTGCTGGCCACGGGCCTCTGATTCACCTTGACTTTTCTAACATGCGAGCCGCATTGTACTCCTTTTACCCGTCGCATACGGGCGCCGGTTGCCACGGCTCGGGGCCGCCCAAGCGACGACACCACAAAATCCAGAAATATCGAATCCCCGTTCAGCAGGAGCATACCCAATGATTCATTCCGTCGAAGGCGACATCCTCCTCACCCGCGCCCAAGCCATCGCGCACGGCGTGGCCCCCATGGATCCCATGAACCAGGGGCTGGCCAAAGCACTGCACGAAAAGTATCCGGCGATGCACAAGGACTTCCACCATTGGTGCCACCAGCAGCATCCCAAGCCCGGAGAGGCCTGGATGTGGGGTGGTCCCAATGGGGTGCGCATCATCAATCTGCTCACCCAGGAGGGGGGCTACGGCCACGGCGGGCGTCCGGGAAAGGCCACCACCACCCACGTGAACCACGCATTGCGGGCATTGAAGAAGATCGTGCAAAAGGAGGGCATCACTTCCCTCGCCCTGCCCCGCTTGGCCACCGGTGTGGGCGGACTGGAGTGGGACGAAGTCCGGCCCCTCATCGACAACCAACTGGGCGACCTGGAGATCCCAATTTATCTCTATGTCGTCTACCGCCCCGGGGTTGCGGCCGAAGAGCCCGGCATTTGAACGGATGCGGACCGGCCTGGCCCACCTTCCCCTGCATGGCGGCCGCGCCCCGCGTTGGCTGTTTGAGCGCATGGTGAAACTGGCGCGCCTGATGGTGGCCCATATGGTGGAACACGAAGGGCCTCGAGGCGTGCTGCTGCGGCTTTCCGATCCCTATTGGTTCCAGGCTTTCGGCTGTGTGCTGGGCTTCGACTGGCACTCCAGCGGCGTCACCACCACCGCCTGCGGCGCCCTGAAAGAGGGACTGCGCGGCCTCGAAGGGACGCTCGGACTCTATGCCGCCGGCGGCAAAGGGGCCGCGTCACGACGCACGCCGCAAGAGATCATCGAGCACTGCGAACGGTTGGGGCTGGATCCGGCGCCCCTGGTCCGAGCCAGCCGCCTCTCGGCCAAAGTGGACAACACCGCCTTGCAAGACGGCTACACCCTCTATCATCACAGTTTCTTCTTCACCGCATCCGGCGAATGGTGTGTGGTGCAGCAAGGGATGGATGAAAATCAGGGCATGGCGCGACGATATCACTGGGTGAGCCAGGGCCTGACCTCTTTCGTGGTAGAGCCCCATACGGCTGTCTGCTGCGATCGACGGCGGCCCACCCTCAACCTGGTGGATCGGGAGAGCGACAAGGCCCGGGCCGCCATCACGGAAATCAGCCGTATTCCAAACCGCGAGGTGGAACGCACCTTGGCCGCTTTGCCCGAGCTGCGGTTGCCACGGCGCCACGCCCTCATCGATGCCTTGGACATCCGACCGGCGCAGCTGCGCAAGGTGCTCGCCACGACCTGGGCGCATCCACCGGAAGATTTCCAACAGCTTCTCGGCACACCCGGCTTGGGTCCCAAATCGTTGCGTGCGCTGGCGCTGGTGGCCGAGCTGGTCTATGGAGACCGGGCCGCCACGCGCGACCCGGCCGCCTACGCCTTCGCCCACGGCGGCAAGGACGGCACCCCCTATCCCGTCCACAGGGAGCGCTACGAACGAACCGTAGAGATGTTCCGCGACGCTCTGGAGCAGGCCCGCCTCGGACGCCGTGAGAAACTTGAAGCGCTCGAACGGCTGGGCCGCTGGACTCAGCGCCTGGCCGAGCGCGAACCGAGGCACCCCTCCGGGGTCGGATCTTCTGCTTCTGTCTCTTCCTGAACTTCGGCAGGATCGGACGCGCCGGTTCAATCGCCTTCGATCAACCGCTGGATGGCCCGCTTGCGCGCTTGCGGAAGCGGCGGCAGCGGCATCTCGCGCAGTCGCCGTTCCATGGCCCCGATCTGGCGCCGAAAGCGACGACACGGCGGACACACCACCAAGTGGAAACGCAATGCCCAAGAGTCGGACGCCGGCAAGGGCGCGAGCAGCGCGTCGCTGGCCAAGCGACTGGCCTGTCGGCAACTGATCCGCCATTTCATGCACTCTCCTCCCCCGGCGTAACGCCGGCCCGTTCGAGACAGGCCCGCAGTTTGAGGCGGGCACGGTAGAGCAGGACACGGAAATGGCCCGGATTCAGATCGAGCCCCGCACAGATGGCCTCCACCGGACGCTTTGAAAACAAGTGCTGCAGGAACAAACTGCGTTGGCGCTGCGGCAGTGCATCCAGGCAACGTAGCAGCCAGGTCCAGAATTCAGTATCGGCACAGCAGCGCTCCGGATCGAAACGGGCCGGCGGCGATGCCCAGTGACCATCTTCGAGAAAAAAAGCCGCCTCCAACGACTCGTCCAGCGCATCACCCTGGGGCTCTGGTGCCCGTTCGTGCCGGCGCCAATGGTCGGCCACTTTGTGAGCGAGGATGCCGTGCAACCAGGTGGAGGGTGTGCTTTCGCCACGATATCCGCCCATCTGCTGAGCCGCTGCCAGAAACGTCTCCTGCACCAGATCGGCGGCCACGTCCGGGTCGCCCGTCTTGAGCAAGGCGCGATGGTAGAGACGATCGCCGTAGTCGCTCACCCATTGAGCCAAGGTTCCCTTGTCCATGGCAGCGAGTGTAGTCGCCGGACACCACCACCGCCAGCCGACTTTTTTTGATTCGGCTGTAACGTTTTCTTCGCCTGTGCGACTCAAGGAGTACCCATGCCCTGTTCACCGGCCGGACGATGCCGGACGACACCATGACGAGGACAGATCCACCATGACCCGATGGCTGCCGCTTCTGGCCGAATTACAGGCCGGAGCCGCCCATCGTCTGGCGGGGGTGGCATCCCTGGCCCTGCGACTTTATCTGGCACCTGTGTTCTGGGTCGCCGGCTGGAACAAAGCGGTCGCCTTCGATGAGGTGGTCCATTGGTTCAGTGACGCGGACTGGGGTTTGGGCTTGCCCTTTCCCCGACTCATGGCGGCCTTGGCCACCGGGGCCGAGCTGGGCGGCAGTGTGCTGCTGGCATTGGGATGGTTGACCCGGGCGGCCACGGTGCCGCTGATGGTGACCATGGCCGTGGCCGCCATCACGGTGCATGCGCCCCATGGTTGGCAAGCGGTACACGACCTGCGCAGCCCATGGCCATCCATCCACGCGGAAGCGGCCCTGGATCGTCTGGAACGGGCCCGGGCACTGCTACAGGAGCATGGAGATTATGCCTGGTTGACCGAACACGGTCGGCTGGTGATGAGCAACAACGGCATGGAATGGGCGATCACCTATCTGGTGATGTTGGTGGCTCTATTCGTTCTCGGCGGTGGTCGGGGTGTGAGCCTGGACCACTGGATTTCCAAGCGCCTGTTCCGGCCACGAGTTTCAACCCAATGACTCCACAGGAGGAGTGAACATGAGCAAACAGAACGACACCACCAAGACCCTCGGCCTGGCAGCCGCCGCGGTTTTCATCGCAAGTGCAGGCCAAACCACGGCCGATGACAATCCCTTTGCAGTACAGAATCTGGACGGCAGTTTCCTGCAAGTGGCCATGCAAGAGGGGAAATGCGGCGAAGGCAAGTGCGGCGGCATGAAAGACACCGAAAAGAAAAGGATGAACGAGGGCAAATGTGGTGCCATGAAGGGCGCTGAAAAGATGAAGGAAGGCAAGTGCGGCGCCATGGAAAAGAGTGCCGGGGAGGCCGCCCGGATGAATGAAGGCAAATGCGGCGCCATGAAAGGTGCGAAAAAAATGAAAGAGGGCAAGTGCGGCGGCATGAAATGAGCCGTCCCGGGGCGGATTGGACGGATCCGCCCCGGACCCAGGCCCCCATGCTCCCCTCCATCAACCTCAATGCCCGATATGAGACAACATACACAGGACTTTCCCGCCGGAATCGGCCTGGGGCTGCGACGCGATTTCATCGAAGAGGTCGTCTCGCGTCCTCATGTGGCAGTGGATTTCTTCGAAGTGGCACCGGAAAACTGGATCGGCGTCGGTGGGCGCCAAGGACGGCTGTTCCGTGCCGTCACCGAACGCCACCTTGTCGTCTGCCACGGCCTTTCCCTCGACCTCGGCGGCCCGCGTCCCCTCGATTTCGAGCTGCTCGACGAGATGAAAACCTTCTTCCGAACACACAGCATCCGCCACTACAGCGAGCACCTGAGCTACTGCGCCGACACCCAAGGCCACCTGTACGATCTCATGCCCATGCCGTTCACCGAATCGGCGGTGCGCCATTTGGCCCGGCGCATCCGCACCGTGCAGGAGATCCTGGAGATGCCGATCGCGGTGGAAAACATCTCCTTCTACGCCGTACCGGATGGAGAGCTGGACGAGGCGGAATTCATCCGCGCCGTGCTCGAAGAAGCGGATTGCCTATTGCTACTGGACGTGAACAACGTTTACGTCAACGCTTTCAACCACGACCTCTACGAACCCGAACGTTTCATCTCCGCCATGCCCAGCGAGCGCATCGCCTACCTTCACCTGGCCGGACATTGGGACCAAGAGGGCGACCTGAAGATCGACACCCATGGCGAACCGATACCCGACGCCGTCTGGTCCCTCTACCGTCACACCCTGGACCTGCACGGCATTCGGCCCACGCTCATCGAGCGGGATTTCGACATTCCCCCGCTGGACCGGCTCCTTGCCGAAGTGAGCCACGCCAGAACATTGCAAACGGAGGCGGCGGCATGAACGGCACGGATCTGGCCCACCTTCAACACCGCTTCACACGCGCCGTACGTTCGGGCACGTGTTACGACCCACCATCGGGACGGCCCGCCATCGACGAAAAGCGGATGCGCATCTACCACCGTCTGGTCTTCAATGCTCTCGACGCCCTCTTGTCCGGGGCCTTCCCCCGCTGCCGAGCTGTATTGGGGACGCAGCGTTGGTCGGCGCTCATCCATGCCTTCCTGGAACGCCACCCGGCCCAAACCCCCTACTTCCACCACCTCGGAGCAGAATTGCTGCGATTCCTCCAGAGGGACGGCTGCCCGGAAGCCGATCCACCCCCGTGGCTCGTTCAGTTGATGGACTGGGAATGGCAAGAAATGGAAGTCACCATGGATGAAAATCAGCCCACCAGGAACCATCGACCACCGGATCCGGAAGGCCGCTTCCGGCTCGCCCCCACGGCCCGCCTGAAACATTACGACTGGCCCGTGCACCAAGCCCGTCCCGGTGAACCACTCCCACGAGACGAAACCTGGCTCATCGTTTGGCGCGACGCGGACGACGAGATCCACTCCGCCCGGCCCGCACCTGCCATGGCGGCACTGCTTCGAACGATGGATGGAAATCGAACGCTGGCCCAATGCCTACTACAAACGGCCGAGGTCTTCGGCATGAAGCCGGATCGGTCATGGTCTCTGGCCGCCCCTTTCATCCATGAACTGCTCCGACGCGGCGCTCTCGTGGATACCGCATGAACCCCAGGGACCGACATGCCCTCGAGCATCGCGCGACCGCCCTTCCAGGTTCAGTCCATGTGAGGCACCGCCATGTGGGACCCCACCCGCGCTGAACCTCAACACCCACTTGCAAAATCGCCCGGGTCGAGTATCATGTGCGGCGTCCGTTGCGGGGTGGAGCAGTCTGGCAGCTCGTCGGGCTCATAACCCGAAGGTCGCAGGTTCGAATCCTGCCCCCGCTACCAGGTTTACTCGACAAAAACTCGACCATTCCATCTTGGAGGGTCGATTTTTTTTCGTTTCCCCTCCCGTAAACATCGCCATCGGGTTGTAGCCCCGTTGAAGTTTTCCGTGCCCTCAGGGCAAATGGATACCAGATACCGCGGAGGCGGCCCACGACGGCCGCGCCCAACGAAACCGGCCCGCCCCACCCCGCTCCCACTCATATCGTTCCAGCCCGCCATCTCGAATATGAACAGGAGCCGCCACGGAAAGCCGGCATCCCCTTGGGACGCGAGTCGCAGCACCGCCGACCGGCCTCCGATTCAATCGCGCGCATCGGCACAAGCTGCTGCCACCGCTTGTCCCAGCGCCAGGCCCCCGTCGTTCATGGGCACGCGCTCGGGAACGAGGACCTGGATGCCTCTGGACCCGAGGCCCTCGGTCACGGCTTCCAAGAGCAGTTTGTTCTGGAAGACGCCGCCGCCCAAAGCCACGGCGGCCGGTCGGTGGATGGCGTGAAGCTCGGACGCCGTCTCTACGACGGCATCGGCCAATCCACGATGAAAACGGGCGGCGATCCGGGACGGTGAGACGCCGTCGGCCAGATCGGCCAGCAAAGCCCGCCACATCGGTTTCCAATGGATTCGATCGTCCGCAAACGCCACCGGATAGCCCTGTGTGGAGGTCGCAGACGCGGCCAGGGATTCGAGGGCCATGGCGCCGGCCCCTTCGTAAGGCGCACGCGCTCGCCACAACCCCAAGGCGGCGGCCACCGCGTCGAACAGGCGACCGGCGGAGGAGGCCGGCGGCGCATTGACCCCCTGATGTACCATGGCGCGCATGAGCCCCAAAGGCTGCTCTTCCATCCATCTCACCAGCTCCAGATCGGGGTGGTCTCGACGCACCTTCTCCCAACCGAGCGCCCGCTCCAGGTGGGCGAAGGTGTTGCGCCAGGGTTCCCGCACGGCCTGCACGCCGCCGGGCATGGGCACCGGATCGAAAGCGACCAGACGCAGAAACCGCGCCCCTTCCACCAGCAAAAATTCGCCGCCCCACAAGGTGCCGTCCCCGCCCATGCCGAGGCCGTCCAGCGCAACGCCCAACACCGGTTCACGCGGATCCCGTCCGTGTTCGGCCACGCAAGCCAGAATGTGGGCGTGATGATGCTGCACTTCGATCAAGGGCACCGACAAAGATTCGGCCAGACGGCGTCCAAGCTGGGTGGAGAGATAGTCCGGATGCAGGTCCACAGCCACTCGACGCGGCGTGAAGCGGTAGAGCCGGCGATACCGATCCAACATGCGCTGGTATTCCTGCCAGGTCTCGGCCTCTTCCAAGTCCCCCAGATGTTGGGAGAGAACCGCCTCCCCATCCTCGAGCAGACAGAAGGTGCTTTTAAGCGCTCCCCCCATGGCCAATGTCGGCGGTCCGCCGGCCAGATCGGGATGGAGCGTCAGAGGTTCGGGTGCGTAGCCCCGAGCACGCCGCAGCAGCCGCACCCGCCCCGCCATGGGACGGGCCACGGAGTCGTCCAGGCGGGTGAGGATCTCACGGTCGTGCAATAGCAAGGCGTCGGCCACCCCGCCCAGTCGCCGGCGGGCCTCCTCGTTGTCGACGCACTGGGGCTGCTCGCTGCGGTTGCCCGAAGTCATCACCAGCGGCACCGGCAGCGCCGCCATCAACAGGTGGTGCAGCGGGCTGTAAGGCAACATGAAACCCAGGGTGGTCTGGCCCGGCGCCACCGAGGGGGCCAAGGGCTCGCCCGATGCGGGCAGCACCACGATGGGCGCAGCCCGTCCAGAGAGGGCTTGAACCGCCCGCTCGTCCAGAACGGTGTAACGGGCCACCTGCTCCAGATCCCGAGCCATCAGGGCGAAGGGTTTGTGATCCCGCCCCTTCCGTCGGCGCAGCTCGGCCACCGCATTCTCGTCGTCCGCCCGGCACGCCAGGTGGATGCCGCCGACGCCTTTGACGGCCAGGATCCGCCCGGCAAGGAGTCGCGCGACGGCCTCCTCCAACGGATCCACCCCGTCCACCACCTGTCCCGCCGGCGCTTCCAGCCACAAGCGAGGCCCACACTCGGGGCAGGCATTGGGCTGGGCGTGGAAGCGGCGATCGGCGGGATCTTCGTACTCGGCCAGGCAGGACGGACACATGGGAAAAGCGTCCATGCTGGTGTTGGCACGATCGTAGGGAATGGCGCGCACGATGGAAAGACGGGGCCCGCAGTGGGTGCAGTTGGTGAACGGATAACGATAACGGCGATCGGCCGGATCCATCACTTCGCGCAAGCAATCGGGACAGGTGGCCGCATCCGCAGGCACGCCCGTGGCCACCTTCCCGCCCCGGCTGGGGACGATATGAAACCCCTCCGGCGAGACGCCCGCAAGGGGACACCGCTCCACCGCATCCACTCGAGCCAGAGGGGGCGCCTGTCGCGACAGCTCGCGCACGAAGGCGTCGCGGGCGGCGCGGGTTCCCCACAGCTCCACGACGACACCGGCGGCATCGTTCCAAACCCGCCCGGAGAGTCCCAGGGCGCGCGCCAATCGCCACACCGTGGGCCGGAACCCCACGCCCTGCACCAGACCCCGAATGCGCAACCGCTCGCCGTTCACTGGACGGTACAGCCCCTGCAAGGATCGGCTGAACGGACCACATGGCCCACCGCCGGCGTTTGGTTGGGATCGTCGGCCGCCACCGGCACCCCTTCCAGTGCAGGTTCCGGCGGACCCGGCCGGCCGCGCCCACCCCGAGGCGAGAAATTCCAGATGGTGGGTGCCGCCGCTTGGTCGTTCCGGATCCGCCCGCCCGCCACCCGGATCCAGGGGCCCAAGGCACCCCGGGCGGCCTCCCCCAGCCCCACGCCACGTCCCGTGGCGGGATCGGCGCAAGCACGACAGAAGGATGCGCCGGGCTCGATCGCCTCCTCCACCCAGGATTCCATGGCCGTCATCGCCTCGTACCAGGACTTTCCCGCATGGACGGGGTGACAATGATCGGGCAGGTCCTCCACCGCCAGAGCGAGGTGGAAGGCCAGTCGGCCATTGGCGGTCGGCGCCATACCTGCGGCATCAGCCGGGACGGCGGTGGAGGACTGTGCAAGGGACCAGATACTTCAGATACGAGGGACATAGACCAATGCATCCTGCGGCGCCCACCCCTGGAGCATCTACCCAAATCCCCGATAGAAGGGCGCCGCGCCCCCAGCGGAATCCCTCTCCAAGCCGCCCTCCGGGCAGATCCCCGTCGAATTGCAGGCCGCACACTTCCGTAGGGTTGCCGCCTCCCACCGTGATGCCGCCGAACGCCGCGCAACCGCCCGCCGCCGCCACATGGCGCGCCGAACCGGCCGGTTCGCGACCGAAATCGCACACCGGTCGACCCGCCTCCGACAGGCGGTGAAACCCGCCATTGCCTTCGGGCTCCTGGATCACCGCCCCTTTCAGACCGAAAAGATCCAGCGCCGTCCTTCCAGCGCGGATCGAAGCAATCACCCCATCCAAGGGATGGGTGCTGAGACTGGGATGCCGCAACAATCGAAGTCCCTTGGCCTCCGGCGTCTCGGGCAGCCCGAGGTTCTTTGCGCACGACAGAGACATGAAACGGCCACCGCATCCGCGAGATCACCGGCCGATCAATCATGTGGCGCTCCTGCGCAACGCGACGGGACGCCGATGGGGAGCCAGGGTGAGCGGCGTCCTCGCTTTGGGCACTTTATGGACGAAATGGTGGCGCGCCACGTGGTAACTGGGATCGAAGCCGTAGAAATCGAGCCACATGTGTGCAAGCTCCTCCGCACGATAGGCGGCGAACGGCTTGCGCTCCACCTCCGCACGCAGCCGGCGCCGTTTGGCCGCCATCCGTGCCCGCCACAGGCTGCGGTCCGCCAGGGCCAGGGCGCGTTCGATCACCGCCTGCTGGAAAGCCTGGAAACGGGCGTCGATCACCTCGTCCACCAGCCCCTTGTCCCGAGCCTCGTCCACTCCCATGGGCAAGCGCCGCGCCATGATCCGCCGCGCTTCATCCATGCCCACCCGGCGTGGCAGGGAATAGGTCCAGAACTCGGAGCCGTAGAGATTGCCCATGTCTTTGTAATGCGGGTTGAGGATCACGCCGCGGCGCGCCCACACCAGGTCGGCGGCCCGGGCGAGATAGACCCCACCGGCACCGGCGTTACCGTGCAGGGCCGCCACCGTGATGCGGTCGTCCGTCTCCAGAATCGCCTGCGCCAGATCGTCCAGCGCGTTGATGTTGCGCCAGGATTCGTCGGCCGGACTGTCCGCGGCTTCGATGCGGTTCAAATGCATGCCGTTGGACCAGAAATCCTCTCCACCGAACAACACCAGCACCCGCACCGGGCGGCGCCGGGCGGCGCGGTAGACGCGCAGCAGCGCGCGGCATTGGTCCGTGCTCATGGCGCCGTTGTAGAACGGAAAATGGATCAATCCGACACGCCCCCGCTCCTCGTACCGGATCTCGTGGTAGCCCTCGGCCAGGGGCAGGCGTTCCGCCCGTTTTCCGAGCACCTGCACCGCCGGCAGCTTGAAAGGGTGTTCGGACGACGGATCGCGCAGATGACCGATCCAGAGCGCGCCGTCCACCGTGGCCCGGCAGACGGCCGGCCCGCAGCGGGCCAGAAGAGCACCCGGCGTCCCCCGTAACACCGGCTCGGGGTGAGCGTCATACAAATAAAGAACCCGCCCCTCCAGTTCGTCACGCAGGCCGGGCACGCCGTCGGCGCTGCGGATGCGGCGCAGAATGGTGGCGGTCTCGTCCCGCGCCCAGTCCACGGCACGCGCCGACTGTGGCACCGCCGGGCGGACGCGCGCCGCCGCCGGGTCCTGGGGCCGGGGTTCGAATCCGCCGTCGGCAAATTTGTCCACCGCTTCGAGCACGGCCGCCACGGCGGCCTCGGTCACTTCGTGGCGGTAGAGGCTGGATTTGGCCGCATCGCGCAGGGAAAAGCGGCGATGAGCCCAGATCGGACCGGCATCCATCTCCGCCTCGGCCTGAAGCACGGTGACCCCCCACGCCCGCTCACCATGGAGCACCGCCCAGTCGAGGGCCGCCGGACCTCGATCTCCCGGGGGCCCGGGATGGACCACCAAGCAGGTGTGGCGGCGCCAGACGGACTCGGGAATGGCCCTTTTCAGGTAAGGCGCCAGCACCAGATCGGGCCCGAATCGCGTCACCGCTCCGCGCGTCGATGCGTCGTTCACGTCGAACTCCACCGCCAACTCATGGCCGCGTGACGCCAGTTCCACATGCAGGCGTTGGCTGAGGCTGTTGAAGGCATGCACCAGAAACAGGATACGCATCAGCAGATCCTCGGAAGTTGCTCCCCCGCGATCCAATCCACCACCCGGGTGCCCCCGAACGGGGTCTCCATTCGTACCAGGTGATGCGGATCCGCCACCACTTCTCCGATGCAGGCCGCGCGGCGCCCCAGGGGATGGGCGCGCATGGCCGCCAGCGCCGCATCGGCCGACTCGGCCGGACAGATGCAGACCAGCTTCCCCTCGTTGGCCACATAGAGCGGATCCAGCCCCAACAGTTCGCAAGCGGCCCGCACCTCGGGATCGACGGGAATGCTCGCCTCCTCCAGATGCATGCCCACACCGGACTGGTGCGCCAGTTCGTTCAGGGCGGCCGCCAATCCGCCCCGAGTGGGATCGCGCAGGCAGTGCACGTCGGGCGCCGCCGCCACCAGATCGGCCACCAACCCGTGCAGGGCCGCGGAATCGGACCGGATGGTGGTTTCGAATTCGAGATGTTCACGGCAGGCCAACACCGCCACGCCGTGGTTGCCCACAGGGCCGGAGAGAAGTATCCGGTCGCCCGGTCGCGCCCGATCGCCGGAAATGTCGATTCCTTCGGGCACCACGCCCACGCCGGTGGTGGTGATGAAGACGCCGTCGCCCTTGCCGCGTTCGACCACCTTGGTGTCCCCGGTGACCACCGGCACGCCGGCCTGTTCGCAAGCGTGGGCCATGGCGACCACGATCCGCTCCAGGTCGGCCAGGGGAAACCCCTCCTCCAGGATGAAGGCCGCGCTCAGGTAGAGCGGCCGGGCGCCGGCCATGGCGACGTCGTTGACGGTGCCGTGCACCGCCAACGACCCGATGTCCCCGCCTGGAAAGAAAAGGGGCGAGACCACATGCGCGTCGGTGCTCATGACCATCCGCCCCGGCGGCGCCGGAAAACAGGCCTGGTCGTTTCCCTGACGCAATAGCGCATTGTCCAGGTGGGCGAGGAACAGCGCTTCGATGAGGCGTGTCATGGCGCGACCGCCGGCGCCATGGGCCGCTTCGACGCAACCCCGCCGAAGGTCCAACCCCGACCCACGGGCGGGCCGGTTCATGCCGCCGCCCCCTCGTCGCGGAAACGCCCGTAGCTCCAGTAGGCGGCACAAGCCCCTTCCGAGGAGACCATGCAAGACCCCACCGGATTCTCCGGCGTGCACAGGGTGCCGAACAGCTTGCAATCAGTGGGCTTTTTCACGCCACGCAGAATACGGGGACACTGGCATCCGCGCACGTCCTCGACACGGGATTCGGGCAGGTCGAACCGTCGTTCGGCATCGAACCGCGCCCAGCGGGACTTGACGCGCAGGGCGCTGTAGGGCACCTCGCCGAGCCCGCGCCATTCGAAGCTGCGGCGCAGTTCGAACACCTCCGCCACCAACCTCTGCGCCTTGAGGTTGCCGTTGCGGCTGACCACGCGGGTGTACTCGTTCTCCACCTCGGCACGACCTTCGTTGATCTGTCGAACGACCATGAGGGCCGACTGCATCACGTCCAGCGGCTCGAACCCGGCGATGACCACCGGCTTGCCATACTCCTCGGCGAAAAATTCGTAGGGCCGGCTGCCGATGACGGCGCTCACGTGGGACGGGCCGAGAAAACCGTCGATGGCCACCGGATCCATGTCACGCACTTGGGGGGAATCGAGAATACTCTGGATGGCCGACGGTGTGAGCACGTGGTTACAGAAAATACTGAAGTTGTCGAGCCCCTCGCGTGCGGCCTGGAGCACGGCCACCGCCGTCGGCGGCGTGGTGGTCTCGAACCCGATGGCGAAGAAGACCACCTCCCGATCCGGGTGGGCGCGGGCGATCTCGAGGGCATCCTGGGTGGACCAGATCATGCGCACGTCGGCGCCGAGGGCACGGGCGCGCAACAGGCTCCGGCCCCTCCCGGCCGGCACCCGCATCATGTCGCCATAGGTACACAGGATCACCCCTTCGCGTTCGGCCAGGGCGATGGCTTGATCCACGCGGCGCATGGGGAGTACACAGACGGGACAGCCGGGGCCGTGGACGAAAGTGACGTTCTCCGGCATCAGGTCCTGGACGCCGTAGCGGAAGATGGCGTGGGTGTGGCCGCCGCAGAACTCCATGATGCGGTACTCTCGGCCGGTGTCGGCCTCCCGGGCGATGGCCGCCGCCAAAGTGCGTGCCAGCTCGCGGTCACGAAAGGCGTCGATGTATTTCATGTCAGTCCTGCCTCGGCGAACAGGGCCAAGGTGCGCCGCGCCTCTTCCGGATCCACCTTCTCCAGCGCGTAGCCCACGTGGACCAGTACGAAATCCCCCACGGCCACCCCGTCGAGCAGTGCCAGGCTCACCTCCTTGCGCACCCCGCCCAGGCTCACGGTTGCCCGTTCCCCCTCCACGGCGACCACTTCCGCGGGCAGGGCCAGGCACATGGCTCACACCCCCAGCCGCGCCAGCTCCCGGCTGGCTTCGATCCACCTGACCCAAGCATCCATGCCCTCACCGGTGAAAGCGGAGAGCTGCAGCACACGGATGCGGGGATTGACACGACGCACGTAGTCGATGCAACGCGCGGTATCGAAACGCACATGAGGCAGCAGGTCGATCTTGTTCAACAGCATCAGGTCGGCGGCATGGAACATGTCGGGATACTTGAGGGGTTTGTCCTCTCCTTCCGTGACCGACAGGATCACCACCTTGTGCGCCTCGCCCAGGTCGAAACCGGCGGGACAGACCAGATTACCCACGTTTTCGATGAAAAGCACGGCGCCCGGCTCCGGAGCCAAACGCTCGAGGGCATGGCCCACCATGTGGGCGTCCAGGTGGCAACCCTTGCCGGTGTTGATCTGCACCGCCGGGGCGCCGGTGGCCCGGATGCGCTCGGCATCCTGGGTGGTCTGCTGGTCCCCTTCGACGACCGCCACCGGCCAACGCCCGGCCACGGCTTCCAGTGTACGCTCGAGCAGGGTGGTCTTGCCCGATCCCGGGCTGGAGACCAGGTTCAAGGCGAGAATGCCGCGCTCGGCCAGCCAGCGCCTGTTGGCGGCGGCATAGCGGTCGTTCTCGGCCAGCAGGTCCTGTTCGATACGCACCATGCGGCTGGAACTCGAGCCGGACGCATGGACATGGGCCGGACTCTCGTCACGATCGATCACCGGACCCGGACGTTCCCGACCTGTCGGATTGCCGTCATGATGGTCGGGGTGCGCATGGCCCTCTTCCGATCCCTCAATGACCGCCTCCCCTTCACCACAGCCGCAAATGCCGCACATCACGCCACCTCCAGTTCTTTCACCCGCAACTCTTCGCCGCCGGTCACTTGCAACTGATACCCACCACAGCGTGGACAGGGATCGAAACGTTGGTCGATCTCCACCGTTCCACCGCAAGGCAGGCACCAGGCGCGGCCCGGCACCTCGATGATCTCCAACCTGGCACCTTCCGCCAGGGTGCCGCGCTTGACCGCTTCCCAGCCGAAACGCATGGCCTCGATCTCCACGCCGGCCAGGGCTCCGATCTCCAACCAAACGGTGAGCACACGTTCGAAGCCTTCCCGGCGGGCGCTCTCCTCCAACACCCGGATCACCCCCTCACACAGGGACAACTCGTGCACCGATCCGCCCTCACATCAGCTCCAACCGAAAGGCCACGCAAGGATCCACGGCATGGATCAACTGGCGGGCCTGCTGCGCCACCGCCTCTCGCGTCCCTCCGAGCCCGGCAAGACCTCGGGCCACCACCCCTTCGGGATGGAAGTTCCACTCCGTCGGGGCCAGGATGCGGTAACCGGCGATGGTTCCATCATCGCGCAGGGTGATTCGGTGCACAAGCAGACCGCGCGCCGCTTCCACTCGGCCGGTATGAGAACGGCGCGACGGCTCCTCGGTGCCTCCCATGTCCTGCCGCACCAGCCGCGTCGCCTCCGTCACCCGCGCCGCCAGACGGGTGAGCAGGCCATTGCCCCATCGCTCGCGCAGGGCCGCCACGAGCGGGGAGCACACCCGTGCCCCGACACCGGTCTCGTGGCAGCGGCCACGCCAGCGTGGAAACCTTAAGAAACGGTCGTCCGCCATGGCCGCCGCCAACTCGGCATCCGCCAGGGAGGGCAAGGGCGCCACCCCGCAAGCGCCGATGCCGCTCCAGCCCCTGTCGTGGACCCATCGGAAATAGGCCGGAACCGGAGCCGACGAACGCATCCAACGCCTCAGATGCGCCCAGGTCTCCAACGCAAGCCAGTCCTCGGGCGGACACCCCAGCAGATCCTCCAGCAAAGGAGCCCAATCGGCACCCGGCCATGTAGTCCCTTTGGAAGCGGCACACGCCGCCAGCCCGTTCCGATAGCAAGCCATGGCGCGAATCGCGGCCTCTTGCGCCGGTTTCTTTCCCATGAATCCGGGCCAGTCGAGCGCCATGCGCAACAGGTGTTCGCGCAGGGTCTCCAGCCGGACGGCGAGCTGGCGGTGCCGGGCCTTCCCGGCGTCGGCCGCCTCGCCGCGGGCCGCTTCCAAGGCGCGTGCGCCGGCCGCCGCCTGGGCTTGGCCGCAGACGTGAAAGAGCCGGGGCAGAAGCGCCAGCGCCGCCTCGGGCGTGCGCCCCTCCAACACCTTGGCGGCGGTCACCGGGCGACTGGACCGGATCTCCACTGAGACCACCCGGCCCGCCGCCCAATGCAGGCGGATCGTCAGCTCCCCTTCCAGGCTCATTCATGCGCCGATCCGAAACGGGCGGTGAGAAAGGCCCGTCGGTTCAGTCCTCTCGGATTTTCTTCTCCAACCCCATCTTGCCCCATAGGAGGGGTCGTTCGCCAGTGTGCCGGCATGCCCCCCTTACACCGTTTCGGTCACGGCCGGTTCGAGCAGACTTCGAGCGCGGCTCGGGCGGTGGCCGGCACGAAACCGATGGCCCAGAATGTGACCAGCACGCCGAGTGGACACCCGCCCCGCGCCTGCCCCGGCCGGCCGCTAGCTTTGAACTCGGCACCCCACAGGCAAATGGGGTTCCAGCCCCTCAACGCTCGAACGTATAGAACAGATCGACCGACTGGGTGCGTCCGCTCTCGGTCTCGATCTGAAGATTGCGGTTCACGTCGTATCTCAGGCGCACGCTGTTGCCCTCTTCGCGCAAACCGGCCACGTATTCCACGAACACCCGTGGAGAAAGCCAATAGCCCATGGCCAAGGCGAGCGCGCCATCTTCGCCCTCTTCGAGTTCGAGACGATCGAGCCCCAATCGGTCACCCACGCGCCCCAACACTCGTCCGCTGGCCAACATCAGTGCCTGGTTGGCCAGGTCCGGATCCCCCCTACCATCGGTGCCATGGCCGGTGGTGAGGTAGGAAAGAATCTCCACATCGGGCAACGAAGGGTCCGAATGGAGCGTGACGCCTGGACGGCGCAGAGTGCCACCGATACGCGCCCCGACCACCAAATTTTCGCCTTCGATGGTGCGCACAAGATCCAGGTCCAGTGCGGGATTGGTAACCGGGCCGCCGGCGAATACCAGTCGTCCTTGACGCACCTCGAGATCGGAACCGAAGAGCCGGTAGCGCCCCTCCATCAGCTCGAGCTCGCCGCGCCCCAGGGTGGGCTGCCCCGGGCGTTCCACCAGCGTCACCCGGCCGGCCACACGGCCCCTGAGGTCGAAGGCATCGATCCGTACTCGCGGACCGAGCACCAATTCCACTTCCGCATGGACCGGCAGCGTCCGGGCCTTTTCCGATTCGCCCACCAGCACCACGTCCGGAGAAGGCGCCACCGCCCCCTGAGGCAGCCCACGCGGACGAATCACCGCCTCGGGCACGGTCACCCGTCCCGTGAGACGTACGCCGCCGGCATCATGTGCCAGCATCAGGTCGCTGTCGGCCACCGCGCGATACTCCGGGGTCCAGATCAAGGGAAAGCGTCGACTCTCCAAGCGTCCACGAATGGGCCAACCCGATGCAGGATCCAGCCGTGCCTCCCCAGAGAGATCCACACGCCCTTCTCCCGCCTCGAGCCGCCCTTGGAAGGTGAGACCGTCGCCGTCCCCACGCACGGCCAGCATCCCCTTCTCCACCACCAGCCCCAGCGCCGGCACTTCGAACGCCAACCCCCGAGTGCGCGCCTCGCCGAACAGGTGCGGGGCCGCCAACCGCCCGTCCAAGCGGAGATCGATCGAGGCCTCGCCACGAACCGCGGTGAGCTGCGGCAACCAGGAAGCCACCGGCGCCAACGAAACAAGTCGCCCCTCGAAACGCCCCGACACCGGTTGGGCGGAAGCCGGGCGCGCCGGAACCCAGCCCGGCAACTCGATCCGGCCTTCCAGCCCACCGAGGGTACCCAGAGGGAATTCCAGATCCAGTGACACGCCGCTTGCATCTAGCCGGCCCACCACCGCCGATCCCGACAAATCCAACTTCAACGGTGGATCCAATGTTTCCATAGGGAGTTCCGCCCTCGGCGCGTGAAAGTCGAGCTCACCTGCCACACCTCGAGATCCGACCTGAAGCCGAGCCCACCCTTCGAGGTGTCCCTGGAGAGCGGCCTTGGATGGCATCCAGGGGGAAAGGAGGTTCAAATCGAGACGGTGCAAGTCCAGCTCTCCTTTCCAGCGACCTTCGGCTTCGGCGTGATAGCGGGCGCAGAAGCGGCCCGACCCACTAGACAGGCAGGCGTTTTCCAGACGAACCCGGGGCCAATCCAGATCGAACGACACCGGAGCCTCCAGCGCCCATTTTCCCGTTTCCGGCGCCACGGCCTCGACATGCTCGACCCGTCCACGCAAATGGAAAGCAGGATCCAGAGAAGCGGTGGCGATCAACTCCAGACGACGACCGGGCTGGGGCTGATCCAAAGTAAACTTCACGCGAGACCGCTCTCGGGGGCCGCCCACGCGTACCGCCAGCCGAGCCGGAGGCGCACCCTGCCAACGGGCCGTCTCCGCTACCAGTTCCAGAGCCATGGGCGCCGTGGGATCGGCCGGATAGTCCGCTTCCAAACGCATCTGGTCCATCATCAGGCCGGCACCCGACACCGCCTCCCCGAAGAGATGTAGACGCACGCCGGGCGCCTCTTTCGTCCCCTCGAGCCGCCCCGTACCCCACAAGCGTCCCGACCAACCGGGAACCAGCTCTCCCAACGCCATGGCCTCCAAGCGCAGGTCCAGTCCCAAACCACCGCCCATCTTTCCCTGGAGGTGTAGACGGTTGTTTCCAGAACCCAGATCGAATCCCTCCACCATCAGCTCGTCCCCGTCCAGGTGGAAACGCCCCGTTGCCATCAACGGTCTGCCGTGCAGCACCCCTGCCAGACGATCGATAACGACCTCACCCCGTACGCCATCCCGCCAACGACCACGGCTATTGGCTTGGAGCGTCAGCCGTCCTGGGTGCCCGGGTGCCAACAACGACGGATCCAGAGCTTCCCCGGCGAGCACCAGATTCCACACCACGGCCTGCTCGATGCTCACCTCTCCGTTCACCACCAAGCGGCTGTCGGCCATCTCCAGCATCACCGGGTCCAGCACCAGCCGCCGCCCCTCCAAATTCGCCTCCACGGTCATTTCCAACGGCTCGGCGGCGAGAGGTGAAGCGAGCACCACTCGGCCCTCTATCGCCTGGCGCGCCGGATCACCAGACAACGCCGTCCGTCCCGAGAGCCGCCACCCGGCCAGCGTCTCATCCAACACGCTCAGATCCAGGTCCTCAGCCGTCAGCGTCAAATCGAACTCCGGCCTTCGCACAATCCCGGCGATACGCCCCTCGACCCTCGCTTGCAGCGGCGACTCGAAGTGCGACTTCAAAGCCAACCCATCGAGATCTCCCTCGAGGACCAGCCGCCCCTCCAAGGCCGGCGCCCCTTTCCGCTGCCAGGCGAATCGCGCCATCAGCGCCAGGGGATAGGCGCCCGTCAAGGTCGCTTCGCCTTGCAGGCGGACCCGCCCGGCCGAGTGGGAGAGAGTCAGGCGGCGCAACTCGAGGCGGCTCCCTTCGAGCGACAAAGAAAGTGTGACAGGCCCGAGATCGAACGGGCGATCTCCCGGAACGGACCACTCCAACCGTTGCACATGAAGAAGATCCAGATCCAGCGCCAAAGGCAATCGAACGGAAGGGAGCGTCGGCGACTCCGAGGCCTTCTCCTCACTCGACGGCACTCGCAACCGCAAGACACGAATCGACAGCTCGCGCAAATGGATACGCCGATCGAACAACGCCCGCGGCGACCAACGGAACAGCACCCCTTCCAACGAGATCTCTGTGTCTCCGTCGCGCCATCCGATGCGCTCCACGGTGAGCCCATTCAAAAGATCGCCCTGCACGCGCGAGATCGTCAATTCGGGCCCGAACAACCGCTGGACGACATCTACTGCACTGCGCACGCCGGTTTCGGTACTCACCATCCAGCCGAGCCCACCCAGAAACGCCAGGAACGATAAAAAGAGGAGCGGTATGAGCCGTCGCATCACAATTCGGGCCCAATGCTCAAATGGAGGCGCGGTCCGGACACCTCGTCGTCGTTCATGGGAAAGGCGAGATCCACACGCACTGGTCCTACGGGAGAGAACCAGACGGCGCCAAAACCGGCACCCCAGGCGGTCCTTCGGGTCAGATCCGGATCCCAGACCCCGCCGCCGTCCACGAAGAGAGATCCGGCCCATTCGGTGCCGATAAGCCGGTTCAGCTCCAGGCTGGCCACACCCAGCCGCCGACCTCCGACCAGTCGCCCTTGGGCATCCCGCAGCGCAAGGCTCTCATAGCGGTAACCACGCACGCTGTTGTCTCCGCCAGCGTAGAACCGGCGGCTGGCCGGAACCTCGTCCAGTGTGTTGGACCAGATGATTCCCACCTCGGCCCGCGCCACCAGTCGCCAATGGCCGAAGGCATGGATCCATTTGCCGAACGCCCTTCCTTTCACGTAACTGCCGGTGGACCATAAAGGCTCCAGCGCACCCAGCAATTCGAAATCCAAGCGGTGCCCTTCCAAAGTACGCCTTGGGTCGTCCTGGATCCTGCGGGTGAGCCGTATGCTGGGCACGAGCTCATGAAAACGTTGAATCGATCCATCATCCAGCTCGTTCCGTTCCTCGGTATACTCCAGACCCACCAGTTGCTGCCAATCACCACGCAGTCGATAGTGGATCAGCCCCAGGGTGGCGGTGTAGCCGGTGCGCCCTTCGGAATCGTGATACTCCAGTTCCGGCTCCAAGGCGAAATAGTCGTTACGCGGATCACGGCCCGGTATCCGGTAGCTCCCGGAGAAGCTGGACTCCACCGGGGAAAGCCTCAGGCGCACGCCGGCGGAGTGGCCTTCGGAATTGAGCAGGCGTCGCTCCCACTGAAAGGTCACTCTGGGGCCTTCGTCGGTGGCATAACCCACACCCACCCGATAACGGTCGCGGTCTCGTGGCCGTAAACGAATCTCGATGGGCATCCTGCCATCGACCGCCGCCTCACGCACCGGTTCGATCTCCACCGAACTGAAATAGCCGGTGTCGATGAGAGCACGCTGCAACGAGAGAATCCGTTGTTGGGTGTAACGCAGCCCTTCGAGCTCCCCCACCAATCCCCGCATCAACTCCGGATCCAGGAAGTCCTGCTGTATGCGCACTTCGCCCAAGTGGTATGCCGGGCCGGTGTCGAGTTCGAGCTCCAGATCGGCCGTGTGCCTACGGAGGTCCACCAGGATGCGGCTGCGTGTCAGGCGGGCGTCCAGATAGCCGTTCATCAATGCCAGTGTCAGCAGCTCTTCTTTGAACTCCTCCCAAGGGGCATGGAAAAGGATGTCACCCGGCCGGAATGGAGGCCTGTTGGGAAACAAGGGGTCTTCCGCCCCTTCACCCAAGATGCGGTAGACCATCGTACCCACTGTCACTGGAGGCCCCGGCTCCACCTTCACCACCACCCGCCAGACCTCGTTCGATAACGACTCCAACTGGACTGTCACCCGGGCGTCATAATGGCCGAACGGCTCGAGTGCGCGTGACGCTTCCCGGGGCGCGAGGCGCGTCAAACGGCGCAGTCGGGCAAGCGTGAGCCGGGAATCCTGTGCCGCCGCAACGATCGAAAGGGCGGCACGTACGTTTTTTTCGAGCGCGCCATCCACCCCTTGCACCTCCACTTCCAGGTCGAGAGCCCACACCACCTGCAGTGGAAGGAACAGCAGTAGGACGGCCGCCAACGGCTGCCGCAGAGGAGACGCCACGACAGGCTCAGTCCTGAACCAACATGGACATGCGCACCAGCTCGGCCAGGGAACCGGCCTGCATCTTGTCCATGACCTTGGCGCGATGGGCCTCTACCGTCTTGGTGGAAACCCCCAGGGCGGCGGCGATCTCTTTGTTGGACTTGCCGGAGGTGACCATTTCCATCACCTCATGTTCGCGCGGCGTGAGGGTGGCGAGGCGGGCGGCGAGTTCGGCGCGCAACGCGCGCGCCTCGCGCTGCTTTTCGTCCACCGCCAGGGCGTTGCGGATGGCGTCGAGCAGCATTTCGTCGTTGAAGGGTTTTTCGATGAAATCGATGGCGCCCTCTTTCATGGCGCGCACCGACATGGGCACGTCACCGTGGCCAGTGATGATGATGACCGGTATGTGGATCTCGTGCCGGCGCAGATATTCCTGGAGCTCCAGGCCGCTCATGCCCGGCATGCGCACGTCCAGAAGCAGGCAGCCGGCACGGCCCGGATAGTAACTCTCGAGAAACGACTCGGCGGAGGGGTGACACTCGACGTCGAGCCCCACCGACTCGATGAGCCAACGCAGAGAGTCCCGCATGGCCTGGTCATCATCCACCACGAACACGGTGGGCCGAGATGTCTTGTTTTCGCCGGTGCTCATGAAACCCTGCTCTCCATCGCCGGTTCGTTCAGCGGCAGCACCACGGTGAAGACGGCGCCGCGTCCGGGTACCGAGTGGGCGCTGATTCTACCATTGTGCTCGGTGACGATGGTCTGGCTTATGGAAAGCCCCATGCCCATTCCGCGCTTCTTGGTGGTGAAAAAGGGGTCGAACAGCTGTTTGAGATGCTCGGGATCGATGCCCACGCCGGTGTCGCGCACTTCGATGAAAGCCTGTCCCTCGGCATCCACGCCCGTGGCCACCATGAGCCGACGATGCTCCAGGTCCCGGCTTTCGAGGGCGTCGAGGGCATTGCGCAACAGATTAAGGATCACCTGCTCCATCTGCACGGGATCGACCCGCACCATGACCGGTGTCCGGCTCAGCCGCGATTCCACCGCCACGCCCAGCTTGCGGCGGTCGTGGGAGATGAGAGCGCATGCATCGGTCACCAGGGTGTTGAGATCCACCACTTCGCGCACCGGCTGCTTGCGCGTGACCATGCCCCGCAACCGCTTGATGATCTCCCCCGCGCGCCGCGCCTGGGCGGTGATCTGTTCCATGGCGGAGATGAGCTCTTCTTTTTCGCCGATGCCCAGGCGCAACCTACGGGCGCAGCCGTTGGCGAAATTGACGATGGCCGACAACGGCTGGTTGAGCTCGTGGGCGATGCCGGTGGCCATCTCCCCCATGGTGCTCAAGCGCGAGACGTGGATGAGTTCGTTTTGACGATGGCGGGCCGCCTCTTCGGCGCGGCGCATGGCGGTGATGTCCCGTCCATAGACATTGACATAATCCATGTCCGGCACCGGCGCCAAGAGCAGGGAATAGATTCCATCCCCCGTGGTCACTTCCACTTCCCGCGCCCTGCCCGAGGAGAGCACCGCCTCCACCTGCCGTTTCCAGTAGATGGGAACCGTCTGCATACGCCGACAACCCCAATAGTCCAACAGCGGTTCACTGGCTCGATTGGCGTAGATCACCACCCCGGGCCGGTTGATGCGCAACACCGGCATGGGGCTCTCGCTGGGAAAAGCGGCCAGGCTGGCGATCTCCCGCGCCTGCCGCTTGCGCTCGGAGATGTCGCGGATGTAGGTGGTGAAAAGGAGCTGGCGCTCCAGCCGCACCGGCTTGATGGCCACCTCCACCGGCAAGATGCGCCCTTCCTTGCTTCGAGCGGTGAGCGTGCGCAGCACCGGCTGACTGCTCCGGGGCGGATACCGCAAGCAATCGCCCAGCAGGCTGTTGAAAGCCTCGCGGGAGCCCCGATCGAAGATGAGCCGGTCGAGCCGCCGTCCCAACACCTCGTCCCTGCGGTGGCCGAACACCTGCTCCGCCGTGGGGTTGAAATCGACGATCCGTCCGTGTTCGTCGATGGTGACGATGGGATCCAAGGAAGCATCCAGTACCGCCGTCTTGAGCGCCTCTCGCGCTTCGATCTCGGCGGTGTAACGGGCCCGCATCTCTTCACGCGCCCGCATCACCGCCTGGGTGAAGCTTCGGATCCAGTCCTCCATGATGAGAAGCCGATTGCCCCCCCGCGGCGTGGGGGTTTCGATATGCAGGGCCCGGCTGGAAAAATCCGCCACCCGCTTCAGAAGCCGGTTGATGCGGTTGGAAATAAGGATGAAAAGGAGCACGAAGATGGCACCCACGATGGCGGCACCGGTGAGCCGGTGGCGCCGCTCCACGGCGATGATGCGCGACCGGGTGGCTTCCACCACGTCCTTCGGAATGAGCGTGGCGAACAACAGGTTCAGCGGCGTGTTGCCGTATTCGAAGAAGGATTGCACCGTAGCCACGTAACGGCCGCGAATTTCGTCCAGCGGGGCGCCGGTCAGCATCGGGTCCCCGCCGCTGGCGGCGAGGATCACCTGTCGCTCGCCGTCCACCAGGGCCACCGTGGTCTGGGCATCCGGCGCCCGCTGCTGGGACGCGTCCAGGAAGCGGCCGTCCATGGGCACCAACAGCACCAATGAGCCCATGTGGTAATAACCGGCATCCTCCACCTTTTCCGCCGCCAGCAGATAGAGACGGCCGTCCAGGCGGGTCATGTAGAGCTGCCGGCCGGCGGCGGCGATGGCATGGCGAATCTCCTGCTCTCCCTCCCGCGGAAGCGGCCGATCGACGGGCTGGTAGATCTCCCGGATGCGGCCCTCCGTGTCCGCCAACACGACATAGTCGGGCTGTACCGGAAGGCCGGTGATGCCCTGGATGGGAAGCCACAAGGGCTGGCTGTCGTGATAGACCACGGGCGGATCTTCGTCGGCCGAGAACCAGACCAACGGTTCCAGATAGTCGGCCATGCGCCGATGGTGGGCCAGCAAGCGGGTGGTGTTCACATAGGACTGCACGAAACTGTCGAAGCGCAACATGGACTCCCGCGCGCGGGATTCGAGCTGCGCCTGCAACTCTTCGTCGAAGATGTTGCCGATGGCACGGGTCTGGATGGGGTCGATGACGATCCAAACGGCCGCCGCCGTGAGCAACCCGAACAGGGCCGCCAGCACCGGCATGGGCACCCGGCGCAACACGCTTTTGAACAGGCCCGGCCGTTTCCCTTTCATGGCGTCTATGGTACCGGGAAGCCCATGGTTTTTCCTCGAAAGCGGCGCGCGCCCTCCGGCGTCCGGCCTGTCCCCCGTCGCGCCGTCGGGTTACACTTCCGACCCATGGATTCGGCACGTTCGACCGAAGGGCCGCCGGGCCTGCTGCGGCGGCTGGCGGCCATCTTCTACGACGCCTTCCTGGTCGCCGGGCTGGTGGTCTCCGCTTTCGCCCTCGCATACCTGCCCCTGGCCATGGGCCTGGGGTTGGAGGACCTGCGCCAACACCCGATGGTCCGCCACCTGCTGGGCCTGTGGATGCTGTGCGTGGCGGCCGGTTTCCATCTTTGGTTCTGGACCCATGGCGGGCAGACCTTGGGAATGCGCGCCTGGCGGCTCAGGCTGGTCTCCGTCGACGGCGGCCCGGTCGGCTTCGGTCGAGCGCTGGTCCGGTACCTGGTGGCCGTCCTCTCCTGGCTGGTGTTGGGATTGGGTTTTCTCTGGGTGCTCGTCGACCCCGAAAAACGGGCCTGGCACGACCTGGCCTCCGGCACCCGCCTGGTGCTGACCGACCCTCGCGCCGACCGGCTCAGCCCTTGATGCAGATGATGGGCTCGAGCCGGGCCACTTTGGCGGCGATTCCGGCGCGATGGGCCGACGCCACCACTTCGGAGACGTCTTTGTAGGCCTCGGGCGCCTCCTCGGCAACGCCGCGAAGGGAAGGGCTGCGGACCAGGATGCCCCGGGCGGCCAGGTCCGCCACCACCTGGTGCCCTTGCCAACGGCGGGTGGCGGCCCGCCGGCTGATGGCCCGCCCGGCGCCGTGACACGCCGAGCTGAAAGTGCGCGCTTCGGCGACCTCCGTCCCACGCAACACATAGGAAGCCGTGCCCATGGAGCCGCCGATGAGCACCGGCTGGCCGGTGGCGCGCAATGCCGGCGGCAGCTCGGGATGGCCCGGACCGAAGGCGCGCGTGGCTCCCTTGCGGTGAACGTAGAGCCGCCGCCTTCGGCCTTCCACTTCATGCCACTCGGCCTTGCAGGTATTGTGGGAGACGTCGTAGAGCAGCGGCAGGGTTTCACTTGGAAACAGCTTGGCGAACACCTCCCGGGTGAGGTGGCTGACGATCTGGCGGTTGGCCAAGGCGCAGTTGATGCCGGCGCGCATGGCCCCCAGGTAAGCACGGCCCAACTCGGACTCGATGGGCGCGCAAGCGAGCTCCCGGTCGGGCAGCCGGATGCCGTGGCGCGGCGCCTCGACCACCATGCGGCGCAGGAATTCGGTGCCAATCTGGTGTCCCAGCCCGCGGGATCCGCAATGGATGCTCACCACCACCCCACCCTCTTCCAGGCCCCAGGCACGGGCGGTGGCTTCGTCGTAGACGGCCGTCACCTCCTGCACCTCCAGGTAATGATTGCCCGAACCCAGAGTGCCCATCTCCCGCCGCTGGCGTTCGCGCGCCCGGGCCGATACCTGGCCGGGGTCGGCACCGGGCATACAACCGCCCTCTTCCATTCGTTCCAGATCCCCTTCCCGGCCGTAGCCCCGTTCCACCGCCCAGCGCGCGCCGCCGGCCAACATAGCGGTCATTTCCCGGTCACCGAGGCGGATGAGCCCACGGCTTCCCAGGCCGGCGGGAATATTGGCCTCCAGGGCATCGGCCAGCCGTTCCAGGTGGGGCGCGAGCCCCTTGCGGTCGAGGCCGGTGAGATGGGTACGCACGCCACAAGAGATGTCGAAGCCGACGCCTCCGGCGGAGACGACGCCGCCCTCTTCAGGATCGAAGGCCGCGACCCCGCCGATGGGGAAGCCGTAGCCCCAGTGGGCGTCCGGCATGACCATGGCGGCGCGCACCACGCCGGGCAGCCGTGCCACGTTGCACGCCTGTTCCAGCACCCGATCATCCATGGTTTCGAGCAGGGCGCGGCTGGCGAACAGCTCCACCGGCACACGCATGTCACCTTCTGCCTCGAACCGCCAGCGGTCGGGTCCCACGGATTCCAGCCGAGCCATGTCGATGCCGTTCATACGTCCACCACACATTGTGCGATCCACTCTCCCCCACGCCGGACCACCTCCAGCTCCGTGAAGGTGGCGCCCTTCACCTCCACCGCCGGCCGGTGGCGTTCCGGATCCACCGGCTCGCCCCAGATGGTGGCCCGCAGGCCGCCCGGCTCCATCTGCACGTCGAAACGGGAGAACAGCATGCGCCGGGTGGCCATCTCATAGATGATGGCATTGAGCCAGTCCACCAGCAGCAACTCCAGATCCGGCGCGCGGCAGCGAATCTCGACGGGCGTCCTCGGCGCCACCGTCTCAGGATCGGTGATCACCGCCGTGAGCGCCAGGGCGGCACCGGCGAAAGCCACTTCCGGGGTGGGGCCGCACCCACGCACGCCGACGTCCGCCTGGTGGGGAAAATGGGTCCAGCGGGGTTCGGCGTCAGCCATCCCCCTTCTCCCCTTCGTATTGGCGGCGGAGCCGGACCCACTGCAGGAGACGGGACTGTACTGCGCCGTTCACCGTACCCTCCGGATAGTTGCCTTGCGCGTCGGCCACCCCTGCAGGCAAACCGGTGAGCAGCTCCAATGCCTGCTCTGCATGATCCACCGCCCAGACCCGAAAGCGGCCCTGTTCCACCGCCGCCACCAGATCGGGATCCAGCATCAGATCGGGCACGTCGCTGGCGGGCAGGATCACGCCGTGGCCACCGTGCAACCCGCGTGCCCGGCACAACCGAAAGAACCCTTCCACCTTCTCGCAAACGCCGCCCACCGACTGGACCTGTCCGTGCTGGTTCACCGATCCGGTGACCGCCACGGCCTGTTTCAAAGGCAAATCCCCAAGTGCCGAGACCAGAGCGCACAGTTCGGCCAGCGAAGCGCTGTCGCCTTCCACTGGATCGTAGCTCTGTTCGAACACGAGGGTGGCCGTCACCGGCAAGGGTGCGTGCCGGGCGTAACGCGCAGCGAGATAGGCGGTGAGAATGAACACACCTTTGGCGTGAATGGGGCCGCCCAGCTCGGTCTCCCGCTCGATGTCGACGAACTCACCACCTCCCAGCCGTGCAGTGGCGGTGACCCGAACCGGGAGTCCGAAGCGGTTGTCCCCCGCCTCCACCACGGTGAGGGCGTTCACCTGCCCAAGCTGCAGTCCTTCGGTATCGATACGCACCAGGCCGCGCAGCACCACCTCTTGCATCAGCTCCGGCAAGCGGTCCAGTCGCCGTTGGCGGGCGGCCAGCGCAGCAGCGACATGGCGCGCTTCGATCCGGCCTCCACCTCCCCGCCGCGCCTGCAGATCCGATTCACGCAACAGATCCAAGAGGCTGTCCAGATGGAGGGAATAGCGATCGCCACGGCCGGCGTGCCGCAACCGCTCTTCCAACACCCGTTCCACCGCGTGCCGCTCCAGCGGTCTCAACCTTGCGCGCCTCTGCAGCTCCGCCACCCGCCGCGCCATGAGGCGGTCCGTCGATTCGTCGCGCGGGAGGGTTTCAGCCAGATCGGCCACCACCTTGAACAACAGGGCGAATTCGGGATCGGCTTGGCGCAACAGATAGAACATCTCCCTTTCGGCCACCAACACCACCTTGCAGTCGAGCGGAACAGGCTCCGGATCCAGACCCGGAAGCACTCCGGCGCCACCCGCCTCTTCGGGCGGTTCGAAGCGCACCTCGCGGGCCCGCAGCGCCCGTTTGAGCGCCTCCCAGCTCCCGGCATTCTCCATCAGCCGCGACAGATCCAACACCAGGAAGCCGCCGTTGGCTCGGTGCAGAGCACCGGGCCTGAGCAGCGTGTGGTCGGTCTCCTGGCTTCCCATCCGCGTCACATAGGCCATTCGGCCCAGTAGGTTGGCGACGGTGGGGTTGTCCTCCTGAACCACGGGGGCGCCGTCAAGACCCCCGTTGTCCACCAGCACATGGGCCTGGAAGGGGTGAAAAACCGGGTCCCGGAGGTCGGCGGCCTCCCCTTCCACACCGCCACGAAACAGGCTCAACCGGCGGATGACCTCTTCCTCCAGTTCGTCCAACCAGTCGCAAAGTCGGCGGAAATCGCGCCATCGGCCGAGGAGCCGCTTCACCATGGGCGCCACCACCAGACGTGCGGTCTCCCTTTCCAACGCTTCGAGCTCCCGCTGCATCTCCAACCGCCACCGAGGCAGCACCACCAGAGTCTCCTCCAAGGCCGCCTTCATCTCCTCCACGGCGCGGTCGACACGCACCCGCTCTTGCTCGGGAAGTGCATGATAGTCATCGGGATCCAACGCCCGACCGTCCCGTTGGGGCACCAGGCTGAAGCCCTCCTCGGTCCGCATCACCAGCACGCCTTTGTCTTCTCCTTGCCGCATCAGTTTTCCAGTCAGGGCTTCTTCGCGCTGCTCCAGGCGGCGTCGGATTTCGGTGGCTCTGCGTTGATACTCGGCGCCTTGAAAAGCGGCCGGCATGGCAACCAACAGGTCTTCCAGAAGTCGGATCAGATCCTGCGCGAGGCGCCGGCCATTGCCTGCGGGCAACGCCACCACCAATGGTTGGCCGGGATTGCGGAAATCATGCAAGTAGCACCAGTCTTGGGGCGGCGGTCGGGTACGGGCAACGGCATCGAGAAAACCGAGTGCCAAGGTGTGGCGCCCCAAACCGGTGGACCCCAACATACAGACATGCCATCCAGGTGCTTCCAGGGAGACGGCCGCCTGCAACGCCTCCAACGCCCGGGATTGTCCCAACCGGCCGTCCAGCGGATCCAGCTCCGACGTATCGTGAAAGCCTGCAAGCCGGACCCGGCGACGTAACGCGGAAGGCGGCAGTGGAACGATGTGGGGCGCTTTCGTCATGAAATCATTTTACCGCCCGCAGATGCCCGCCGGATTGGCTATATTTGGTATCCCGTGAGACCGAACCGGCACTATGGCCAATCCACCGGAGGAGACCATGAAGAAAAGCCTCGTTCCATTGCTGCTGTCGATCGCCTGGCCCCTGCAGGCGGCGGACGTGCTCGATCAGAAGAACATCGGCATGGAGCTGGCGCGCGACATTGCCAGCGAGACCATCTCCGCCTGCCGCGCCGAGGGCTACAACGTCAGTGCCGTGGTGGTGGACCGCCACGCCATCGTCCGCGCCGCTCTGCGCGACGATCTGGCCGCCCGTTTCACCCTGGAGATCGCCGAACGCAAGGCCAACATGACGGTGATGGCATGGATGGACAGCGGTGAGTTTCGCAAGCTGCGTGGTGACATCCGCCCCGACCTGAACCAAATCGACGGCATCATCGTCATGGAGGGTGGCGTCAAGATCGTGGCCGGCGGCTACAACATCGGCGCCGTGGGCGTGAGCGGCGCGCCGGGCGGCGACAAGGACGCCGCCTGTGCCCGCAAGGCCCTGGAAAAGCTGGCCGAACGCATCGAATTCGCTTTCGACTGAATCGTTGCCGCCGCCGGAACACGGCGGCGGCCGGCTCCCCTCGGGTTCCGGTAGAATGGCGCCCCTATCCTTCCTCCGGAACCCGCCACATGGAGATCCACGAACGCATCGCCAAGGAACTCGACGTCCGTCCCATGCAAGTTCGGGCCGCCATCGAACTGCTCGACGGCGGCGCCACCGTCCCTTTCATCGCCCGTTACCGGAAAGAGGCCACCGGCGGCCTGGACGACATCCAGCTCCGCACGCTGGAGCGCCGCCTGAGCTACCTGCGCGAGCTGGAAGCGCGCCGCGCCACCGTGCTCGAATCCATCTCCGCGCAGGGCAAGCTCACCCCGGAGCTGGCACAGGCCATTCGTGAAGCCGACACCAAGGCCCGGCTGGAAGATCTCTACCTGCCCTATCGTCCCAAGCGGCGGACCAAGGCCCAGATGGCCCGGGAGGCGGGGTTGGAACCCTTGGCCGATGCGCTTCTCGAACACCCCGAAAAGGATCCCCGTGAAACGGCCGCCGCCCACCTGAACCCGGAACGGGGCGTCGTCGACGTCGACGCCGCCCTTGAAGGTGCGAAACAGATTCTCATGGAACGCTTCGCCGAAGACGCTGAGCTGGCCGGTGAACTGCGCGAGCGACTGTGGAACCATGGCGTCCTGCGCGCCCGCCTGCTCGGTGAGCCGCGCCCCGAAGCGGCCCGCTTCGAAGACTACTTCGACTATGCCGAGCCCATCGCCCAAATCCCTTCCCACCGCGCCCTGGCCCTCTTCCGCGGCCAAAACGAAGGGGTGCTCGCGTTGGAACTCGTCATCGACGCCGATCACCCCTCGCCCACCCCTTCGGAACGACGCATCGCCGCCCGTTTCGGTATCGCACACCAGGGTCGCCCGGCGGACGACTGGCTGGCCGAAGTGGTGCGCTGGAGCTGGAAGGTCAAGCTGTTCACCCGCTTGGAGCTGGATCTCAAGGGCCGCCTCAGGGAACGGGCGGAGGCGGCCGCCATCGAAGTGTTCGCCGCCAACCTCAAGGACCTGCTCCTGGCGGCGCCCGCCGGTCCCCACGCCATTCTCGGCCTGGATCCGGGCCTGCGCACCGGAGTGAAAGCGGCCGCCATCGACGCCACCGGCAAGGTTCTGGCCACGGAGACCCTCCACCCCCATCCGCCGGCCAACCGCTGGGAAGAAGCGTTACAGCGGCTGGCCCACCTGGTGCGAACCCATGGCATCACCCTGCTGGCCGTGGGCAACGGCACCGCCTCACGCGAGACCGAACGCCTGGTGCGGGAATTGATCCGACGCCATCCCGAGTTGAAGCTTCGCCACCAGATGGTGAGCGAAGCGGGCGCGTCGGTCTACTCCGCCTCCGAACTGGCCTCGATGGAACTGCCCGATCTGGACGTGAGCCTGCGCGGCGCCGTTTCCATCGCCCGGCGGTTGCAGGACCCCCTGGCCGAACTGGTGAAGATCGACCCCAAATCCATCGGCGTGGGTCAATACCAGCACGACGTCGACCAGACGCAACTGGCGCGCACGCTCGATGACGTGGTGGAAGACTGCGTCAACGCCGTGGGCGTGGACCTGAACACCGCTTCCCCGGCCTTGTTGGCACGGGTTTCCGGACTGAACGCCACTCTGGCGGAGCACATCGTGCGCCACCGCAACACCCACGGCCCGTTCCGCAACCGTCGGGCGCTGCTCGACGTGCCACACCTGGGCCCCAAGACCTTCGAACAGGCCGCCGGCTTTTTGCGCATCCCCAAGGGTGAAAATCCCCTGGATGCCAGCGCCGTCCACCCCGAGGCCTACCGGGTGGTGGAGCGCATTGCCGAGAAGACTGGACGTCCTCTCTCCAGCCTCATCGGAGACCGAGACTTTTTACGCCGTCTCGACCCTCGGGCGTTCACCGACGACCGTTTCGGCCTGCCGACGATCATCGACATTCTCGCGGAGCTGGAGAAACCGGGCCGCGATCCCCGCCCCGAATTCCGCACCGCCGCCTTCGCGGAAGGGGTGGAACGGCTGGAAGACCTGGCGCCCGGAATGGTATTGGAAGGTGTCGTCACCAATGTCACCGACTTCGGCGCTTTCGTGGACATCGGCGTGCATCAGGACGGGTTGGTACACATCTCCGCCCTCTCCAACCGGTTCGTGAAACACCCGCGGGAGGTGGTGCGCACCGGCGACCTGGTCAAAGTCAAAGTGATGGCCGTGGACTTGAACCGCGAGCGCATCTCGTTGAGCCTGCGGCTCGACGACGACCCCCACGGCGCCATGGAGCGACCCAAACGGAAAGGGACGAAAAGAAAGCGGAACATCCGGACGCAAGACCGCGCCAAAGGCGTTCTGGGCGACGCCCTCGTCGCCGCGCTCGAAAAAGGGCACCGACCCTGATCGCGGCCCGCCCGGCGCGACCGGAACCGGGGTTTCTCGCGCCACTCGGCATGCGGAGGGATGCCGAATCCCGGATCGGCGGTCGACGGCCATTCGCCGGCGGCGCTCCAAGGCGCCTTCACAAGGCCAACAGATGCGCGCGATACCAGGCCAATTCGGCGATGGATTCCCGAATGTCGTCCAGGGCGAGGTGGGCGTTCTTCTTCTCGAAACCATCGACGATCGCAGGCTTCCAGCGTCGGGCCAGCTCCTTGAGGGTGCTCACGTCCAAGTTGCGATAATGGAACCACGCCTCCAGTTCCGGCATGAGGCGGGCCAGGAAACGTCGGTCCTGGCAGATGCTGTTTCCGCACATGGGCGATTCGCCTTTTGGCACCCATAGGCGCAAAAAATCGAGGGTCTCCCGCTCCGCCCGCGCCAGATCGTAATCGCTTTCCCGAACACGCTGGACGAGGCCGGACCGGCCGTGCTGGCGCGTGTTCCAGTCATCCATGGCTTCGAGCACCGCCTCGGGCTGGTGGATGGCGATGACCGGTCCCTCGGCCAGAATGTTGAGGTGGCTGTCGGTGACGACGGTGGCGATCTCGATGATCTGATCATTGAACGGATCGAGTCCCGTCATCTCCAGATCGATCCAGATGAGGTTCTCTTTGGACGGGGTGGGCTCCATGGCTTCTCCGTTGCAGCAAGGTCAAAACGCCATTTTACCGGGCACGGCTCGTGGACAGGCCGTGATTTCGTCTCGATCCACATCGATGCCTGCGCATCGTCCGGTTATCTTCTAGAATCGGGGCAATGTTCGGTGGACGACGTCACGATGAAACTCCGCATTTTCCTGTCGTGCTGCCTCATGCACACCCAGACCATCGCCGATGGGCGGATCGGCTTCGATCCCGAGCGCTTCCACGAGCAGCACTGCACCGGATGTCACGACACCACCCTATATACCCGCCCGAATCGGCGGGTGAACAGTCTCGACCGGCTGAAATCCCAGGTACGGTTTTGTTCCACCCATCTGGGCATCCAGTTGTTCGACGATGAATTGGAAGCGCTGGTGGATCACTTGAACCGCCATTACTACCGGTTGGATCCCTAGCTTCCATGGCCCGGCGTAGGCTCACCCGCCGCCAGCTCGAACGCATCCGTCGGCGTCAAGCAGCCCAGCGCGAACGCCTCGCACACCAGGCCGAGGCCCGCCTGGCCCAGGCCCGCGACGCGCCGGCGCGAAAAGGCCGCGTCATCCGCCGCCACGGCCAGAACCTTCGGGTGCGCGACGAGGCCGGGGTGGATCACCACTGCCTGTTCCGTCAAAACCTGGGCGACATCGTCTGCGGCGATCGGGTGCTCTGGCAACCGGTGGGCGACGGTCAGGGCGTGGTGGTGGCCCTGCTTCCACGCGACACCGTGCTCAGCCGCCGGGACTACGCCGGTCACGACAAGCCCCTCGCCGCCAACGTCACCCAACTGGTGGTGGTTCTGGCCCCCCGTCCCGAACCCACCGGCTATCTGGCGGACCAGTATCTGGTGGCGGCGGAACTCATGGGCGCCAAGGGGTTGGTGGTGCTGAACAAAGCCGATCTGCTGGATGCCGATGCGCTGGACGAATTCCGGCGACGCTTCGCCCACTACGAGTCCATCGGCTACCCGGTGATCACCGCCAGCGCCCACGCCGATGAAGGGCTGGACCTCCTGCGCCGCCATCTGGCGGGAGAGACCAGTATCCTGGTGGGCCAATCCGGCGTGGGCAAGTCTTCCCTCATCAATGCACTGATTCCCCACCGCCCCGAAGTGGTGGGCGACCTCTCGCCGGCTTCGGGATTGGGGCGTCATACCACATCGGCCGCCACGCTCCATTCTCTGGACAACGGCGCTGAGCTCATCGACTCTCCCGGCGTGCGCAGCTTCCGGCCGGGCCGCATCGACCGCAAGACGCTGGAAAAGGGGTTCCGGGAATTCGCGCCCTGGCTGGGACGCTGCCGCTTCTCCAACTGCAGCCACGATCGTGAACCGGGCTGCGCCTTGCGCGAAGCCGCGGAACGAGGAGAGATCCCCCCTCAAAGGCTGGAAAGTTTCCTGCGCATGGCGGCAAAGCTGGAAAAAGAAAGCTGAGCCCCTTCAGCCCCGCCGCTCACAGCCGACTTTCTACACGACAGCAGGCGTTTTCCTGTAAATGTGCGTCATGTCTCGTTTCCATCATCGATACGGATTTTTTTTTAAGCTTTACAAACGGTTCGGAAAAAAAATGAAGACAAACCCCATAGAATGCCCCGTCCTTGGACCCGGCCTATGGACACCACGATCCCCAGGGTGACCCTCCAGCGACCATGAATTCCAGCCGTCACATTTCCGGCGGATCCCGCTACGGCCGCCTACGCCTACCCCTGGCGGGCGGCGCGCTCGTCATGCTCGCCGGTTTGGCGCTGTTTGCGGCCGCAAAAGGGCTTCCAGCGCTGCTGCCGGGGCTTGCACTGACCGCCGCGGCCGCCGCCGCGGCCGTCGTCTGGAAATTCGGCATCAAAGCCCCCTCTTCCAAACGGGCTGCGTCGGATTCCATGGGTCAGTGGGAGGGACCGGACGCCTCCTCTTTGGCCAAACCATCGAGCCATCTGCGCGAAGAGGAAGGGGACCTCGATCGGAAGATCCGCAAGCTGCACACCGAACTGGAACTCAGCCGGCAGACCGCCGCCCGCGCCGAACAGGAGATGCGGGCCGCCCACCTGGCCACACGCCGTCTACAGCGGCTACTGGAACGCGAGCTGCGCACGCCGCTGAACAGTCTACTCGGCATCTCCGAGCTGCTGCTGGACAGCAACCTCGACGCCCGCGGCCGGCGCCTGGCACAAAGCCTTCAACACTCTTTGGAAGGGATGCGCGAGCTGTTGGAGCAGGCTTTGACCCGGCTTCCCCAGGCATCCACCGAAAAAGAATCAGATGAAGCGCCTGTTTCGCTCCGCTCACTGCTCGAAGAGACCCTCATCCCCTTCCACCACCTGGCCGCCCAGAAAGGCCTGAGCTTGCGGCTGGAGTTTTCACCTGGGACGCCCGGCCGCATCCTGGGCAGTGCGTTGAAACTGGGTCGGATGGTGGAGAACCTGACACGGCGCATGGTGGCCCTTGCGTCCGACGGCGAGGTGCTGATTCGGGTGACGACCCATGGACGAGACCCCGACCAGAGATTGAAGATCTTCGTCCACGGCGCAATGACAGAATCACATTGGCGGGCTTTGATTCAATCCCTCGAGGAAGGATCGGACGAGGAGAACGGATTTTCCGAACTGCAGGCGACCGCCGCGCTGGCCCTAGGTTGCGGAGGGCGGCTGGAAGCGATCCCAAAGGAACAGAACGGCCCCGGCCTCTTGCTCGATCTGCCGTTGAAGGTCGCGCCGCCGGCGCCATCGACGGGTGGCGTGCCGCGCCGGTGCCACCGCGTGCTTCTGGTGGATGACAACACTGTCAACCAGATGATCACCCGAACCATGCTCGAGGCGCTGGGATGCGAGGTGATCCTGGCCACTGGAGGCGAAGAGGCGGTGCAGTTGGCCTCCGAAGGGGGTTATGAACTGATCTTCATGGACTGCCACATGCCGGAGGTGGACGGGTTCGAGGCGGCACGCCGCATCCGGCGGATCGAAGGGGAAGAGACGCATGTGCCCATCGTCGCGCTCACGGCCGACGTTCACGAGGGCATCCGTGAACGTTGCCGACAAGCCGGCATGGACGATTACCTGAGTAAACCGTACACCCGCGAGGACCTGGCCCGCTGCCTGGCCCGTTGGCTCTCCCGGGACACCCTAGAGGAAAACGGAGAGACGCCGCCTCCCGCCTCGGCCACCTCCGACTCCGCCGTGCTGGACCCCGCACGCCTGGACGCGCTGCGTGCAATGGGTCGTTCTCGAGGCTCCAATCTATTGGAGAAGGCGGCGCGCCACTACATCGACCACATGCCGGCCGAGTTGCGCCGACTGCGCCGCGCGGTGGAAAACGGCCTGGCCGAAGAGGTCCGCCTGGTTGCCCACAACCTGAAATCTTCCAGCGACATGTTGGGCGCCAACGCCATCGCCGCCCAGTTCAGCGTGATCGAAAGGCTGGGCCGGGAACAGCGCCTGGAGGACGCCCCCACCGCCCTGGAGAAGGCCGAAGCCCTGCTGCCGCGCGTTTTGGATGCTTTGGAAGAAGCCATCCACCACAAAACATCGCCTCCCCCGGTGCGGCTGGTGGAGCCGGCATCGGGCGGCGGCCGGATCCTGCTGGTGGACGACGACGCCGCTTTCCGCATGGTCACCCTCACTTCATTGCGTGAAGCCGGCTTCACCGTGCTCGAAGCGGCCAGCGGCACCGAGGCCCTGGCCCTGGTGGACGCTGAGCCGCCGGAGCTGATCCTGCTCGACGCCCTGATGGAAGATCTGGACGGTTTCGAGGTCTGCCGCCGGCTCAAAGCCAACTCACTCACCCGCCACATTCCGGTGCTGATGGTCACTGGCCTGGAAGACACCGACTCGGTCCACCAGGCCTTCGAGGCCGGCGCCGCAGGCTTCATCACCAAGCCGGTGAACTATCCGGTACTGATCCACCACATCCGCTTCCAGCTCAGGGCAGCACGAGAATCCCACGAACTCCGTGAAAGCCGCGAGCGGCTGGCCATGGCTCAACATCTCGCGCGTCTCGGCCATTGGCGCTGGGACTCAGCCGCCGACCGGTTCGAGTTGTCGGAGGAGCTGGCTCGGCTCTGTGAACTGGATCTTCGGCACTGGCAACCCACGCTGGAGCGCTTCGTGGAACTGATCGATCCCGAAGACCGTGAACAGTTCCGCCTGGCCCTGCGCAACGCCTTGGAGAAGGGGCGGCTGGGCGCCTTGGACTACCGCATCCTCACCACCTCGGGCAAACGCCTTCACATCCACCAGGAATTGGCACTCTCCCTGCCGGGGGTGCTGCTCGGCACGGTGCAGGACGTAACCCGCCAATACGAATCGGAGCAACGCATCCGGCAACTTGCCTATTCCGATGAACTGACCGGGTTGGCCAGCCGATCCTATTTCCAGCGCCATCTGGAGGACACCATCAATCTGGCCGCCCGCCACGACGAAACCTTCTCCCTGCTCTATCTCGATTTGGATTCGTTCAAAGACATCAACGACACTTTGGGCCACGACGTAGGCGACGAGCTCCTAAAGGAGGTGGCCCGTCGTCTGCAGAAGATCCTGCGTAAGACCGATTTCGCCGCCCGTCTCGGCGGCGACGAGTTCTGCATCCTGGTCGACAACGTCTCCATCAATTACGCTGCAGAGGTGGCCACCCGTTGCCTGGAGGAGGTGAACCGGCCCATCCAGCTCGGCGCCCAGACCTTCAATCCCCGCATCAGCATCGGCATCGCCAATTTTCCAGGCGACGGTACCGACGCCCAAACCCTGCTCAAAGCGGCCGACAGCGCCATGTACGCGGCCAAGCAGGAAGGCAAGCACCGTTATGCCTTCTATCAACCCGAACTCACCATCCGCGCCCAAAAACGGCTGGACATGGAGCGAGAACTGCGCCGCGCCCTGGAACAAGAAGATCTCGAGCTCCATTACCAGCCCCAGATCTCCCTGCTCAGCGGCCGTATCGTCGGAGTGGAGGCGCTGGTGCGCTGGAAACACCCTCTACGCGGCCTGGTGCCGCCAGACGAATTCATCCACGTGGCCGAACGCATCGGCCTCATCCAGCACCTGGGTGCTTGGGTGCTGAACACCGCCTGCCGTCAGACAGCCCACTGGATCGCGCAGGGACACGATGACCTTCAGGTCGCGGTCAACATCTCACCCCTCCATTTCAAGGACCCGGCCATCGTCGAACAGGTGCATCATGCCCTTGAGAATTCCGGCCTCGCCCCGGACCACTTGGAACTCGAGGTGACCGAGAACGTGGTTCAGACCGACCCGGACAACATGGAGAGCTTCCGCCGCCTCAAGGAGCTGGGCGTGCGCATCGCCATCGACGATTTCGGCACCGGCTACTCCTCCCTCTCGTCTCTCAAGAAGCTGCCCATCGACTGCCTCAAGGTGGACCAGCTGTTCGTTCGCGACATGCTGGAAGAGCCCCGTTCGGCCACCTTGGTGGGGACCATCATCGGTCTGGCCAAGGCGCTCGGCTTGAACGTGGTGGCCGAAGGCGTGGAACGGGAAGAAGAGATCCAAATTCTCATGGGATTGGGCTGCGACACCGTACAGGGCTACTACTTCAGCCGCCCGGTGACGGCACAAGACATGCCCGATCTGCTTTCGAAGATCTATCTGCCCGTCGCCCTGCCGCCACACCCACCTGGACGAAACAAAGGAAAGGGAGCCCAAGGATGAGCACCTGCCATGCGCCCCACCGACCGGACCTAGAGGAGTTGATGGCCGAATCGGAACTGCCGGTCCTGCCGCCCGACACCCCTTATCTCCTCAAAGCCATGGCCTCCGAAGAGATGAGTTTCCGCGAGCTGGCGGCGGTGGTCGAGCGTTTTCCCTCCATCGCCGCCAAGCTGATCGCGCTGGCCAACTCCCCCTGGTCATCGCCGGTGACCGAAGTCACATCGGTGGAGATGGCGTGCGCACGTCTCGGTTTCTTCGTGGTGCGCAGCGTGAGCGTGGCCCTGAGCCTCGCCAACGTCTTCAATCCGGCCGTCTGTCCGGCCTTCGACGGGGTGCGCTATTGGACCGATGCCTTCATCACCGCCGATCTGTGCACCACGCTGTCAGAACAGGTGACGGGCGCCGCCGAGCTCGAACCCCAAGCGGTACGCACCGCCGGCCTGCTCCACAACCTGGGGCTGCTGTGGCTGGCCACCTGGAGGCCGGAGGAAACCCATACGGCGTTGTCGAAAGCGGCAGAAGAGCCCACCACTCCCGTCGACCGCCTGCTCGAACGCCACTGCGGCATCGGCTTCGTCGAGGCCGGCGCTCTGCTAGCCGATGCCTGGCGTTTCCCGCCCCTCCTGGTCGTGTCGGTGGGCTGCCATGCCAGTCCCGACTACCAGGAGATCCACTGGCGCAGCGCCGCCGTGGTGGGCTTGGCGCGCCACTTCGTCCACCGTCACCGGGATCCGGAAACGCCCCCCGACCCCCGTCTGGATCGGCTGGGTCTGGACACGGAAACGCAACAAAGCATCCTGGAAAGGATGGACCGCCGCCTCGACGAGGTGAGAGAACTGGCAGGGACCCTGTTTCACCTTTGAGGCGACGATGGCTCTAGCCCCAAAGGGCGTCACGCAGCCCACTCACCCGATGGACGGTGCGGGCCACGGATCTGGCCACCACCGCTTCGGACGCGCAGACCACCACCCGACGGCGGGCACGGGTGACGCCGGTATAAAGCAGCTCCCGGGTGACCAGCGGGTTGTCTTCCTCGGGTAACGCCAGGACCACTTCGTCGAACTCCGACCCCTGACTCTTGTGGATGGTCATGGCATAAACCGTCTCATGCGCCGGAAGACGGGACGGCGGCAGCCGACGCACGCCCCCTTTTCCATCGGGGAAACAGGCCTGTAAGCGTCCCTCCACCCGCCAGATCACCCCTTGATCGCCGTTGAACAGTCCGAGCGCATAGTCATTGACGGTGACCATCACGGGCCGCCCGTGGTAGAAACGCTCGCCCACCACTCCCAAGGCGGCTTCCACCCAGCGATTCACCGCCAACACGCCTTGTGGCCCCTCGCGCACGGCGCACAACGCCCGGATCCTTTGCAAAGCATCGAGGGCGGCGGCCGGATCGGCCATCTCCAAAAGCCGCGTGAACGCCGGAACCAGACGGTCGAGGATCAGCCGCCGGAGCTCACCGGCCGGTCGCCGCTCCACCCCATCACGCCCCCGCCCCAGCACCTCGAGCGCGGCATCGACCTCACCGCGGTTCACCGCCCAGGCCAGCCGTCCGATGCCCTGTTCCGGATCGAAACGGCGGCTGCGACGCAAAACCACCCGATGGTCGGCCATGGCCGGCAAGGACGACTCGGCGGCCGGCACCCGCTGTCCGGTCACCGCCGACAATGCATCGGCCGTCGCCCTATTCCAGCAGTTGTCGGGCCCGGCGCACAGGTCGGCCATCACTTGCCCGGCCTCCACCGACGCGAGCTGATGGGGATCGCCCAGCAGAACGAGACGCGCCTTGGGTGGAAGGGCGACCATGAGGCGGGCCATCAAAGGCAGATCGACCATGGAAGTTTCATCCACCACCAACAGATCCACCGGAAGCGGCCGGTGCGCCCCGTGGCGCGGTCGAACCCGCCCCGGCCGCATGCCCAATAGGCGATGCAGCGTCTGAGCCGGCAACGTCCACTCGGCCAATCCCGGATCGACCGAGGCAAGCGCTTCGTTCAGCCGGGCCGCCGCCTTTCCCGTAGGGGCGGCCAGGGCCACGCGCAAGGACTCACCGCCGGGCTGAGCGCGCAGCAAGCCCAGAATGTGGGCCACGGTCCAGGTCTTGCCGGTTCCCGGCCCTCCGCTGATCACGCAAAAAGGGCGCATCACCGCGAGCGCCGCCGCCAGCCGTTGCCAGTCGGGGCCGACGTCGGTGGCGGAGAAGCGTTCGGACAGCCCGGCGCGCAGACGTGGAAGATCCAATTCCGGATTCGGCACCCTCAGCCGCGCCTCCACCGCGGCGATCACTTGCCGTTCCCAAGCGTGGTAACGGGCGAGATAGAGCCGGTCCCCGTCCAGGATCAAGGGCACGCCCGGGGTGCCGGGCCGCCCCACCAGGGGCGACGCCAACAGCCGCTCGACAAGAGGCTCGGTCGCCCCGAGCCCGTCGATGGGAGCGGGCCGCAAGGGCAGACAGACATGGCCGGCGCGCACCCCGGCGCACGCCAGGGCCGCCAACACGGGCAGTTCGGGCGGGCCATCGGAATCCAGGTCCGCCAGGTGGCGGGCCAGATGGAGGTCCACCGGTTCCACCCGCCCCGTCTCGAGCAGCGTCTCCAACGTCCCGGTCATATGCGGCCCTCCAGTTCTCTCTCCAACGCCTGCATCAGATCGGGCGTGATCCGCCGATGCCAGACCCCCGCGCCGCTGTCGGGGTCCATGCCGCGGGCGAACAGATAGAACACCCCGCCCAGGTGGCGCTCGGGCGCATAACCGGGCAGGCACTGACCCAGGTGGCGGTGGAGGGCGAAAACATAGATGAGCGCCTGTAGCGGGTAGTGGTGTGCCCGCATGGCGCGTTCCAGCGCCTCCGGCGTGTAGGCGTCCAGGCGATTGGTCTTGTAATCGGCCAACCAATATCGGCCGCCTTGTTCGAAGACCAGATCGATGTACCCGTGCATGAGGCCGTGGAATCCTCTGTGGCGCAGCCTCTCCGCCGCAGCGCGCCAGGCCGGAAAGGGTGCCAGCACGGTTGCAAGGCGGTGGGGATCGGGCAGGCCGCCGGCGAAATGGAACCCCATCTCGTCCACTCGCCGGTGAACGGGTAGATCACACAGCCGTAACCCGGCTTCCGGCAAAGGGGTCCACAGAAGCCGCTCCACCATCTCCGTCACCGCCCGCATGCCCGCGTCGGCGACCAGCTGCGGCAGTCCATGACGCAACGCCAGGCGGCGGATGCGCGCCTTGAGCGCCTCACCATCGGCATGGGTGAAATCGAGCCCTTCCAGCAGTTCGTGAAAAAACCGGCCGAAAGCGGGACCGGCCGGCAGCGGATCGTCGCCCGCTGTGGCGGGAAGCTCTTCGCCGGCGAGCAGCAGATCGTGGTCCGGTCGATCGAACTCCGCCTCCGCCACCACCGCAGAGTAGCTGCCCACCCGCCAATCCCGGGGAACGGCGACCTTCAGCCGCCGGGGCGCCAGCCGCTTTCGTTCCGCTGCGAGGGCGCCTTTCGTCTCGCCGATTTCATCAATGGGAGGATCGCGCACTTCGACGGTGCCCTTCGACGCCGAAGCCAAAGACTCCAGAGCCGCCTCCATCCCAGCTTGGTCGCGCGCAGTCCCGTCTCGGGAGAGCAGCCAGGCGAGTGCGCTCTCCTCGGCCTGATTCACCGGCCCCCAAGTGAGCACGCACAACCGCGCCGCGCGGGTCACTGCCACGTAGAACAGACGCAACTTCTCCGCCCGCAGCTCCTCTTCCAGCAGGGCCTTGGCCCGAGCTTCGGCTTCCGGATCGCCACCTCCCAGATGGAGCACGGCCCGACCGTCGGAGTCGTGGTAGAACCGCGGTGGGTCGCTCCTGACCGAGCCGTCGGCCCAGGGAAAAGGCACATAGACCACCGGATACTCCAGCCCCTTGCTGGCGTGCACCGTGACCACCTGAACCAGCCGCTCGTCGCTCTCCAGGCGTAACAAGGCCGCTTCGTGCCGGTCGGCGAGCTGCATCCGATCGGCCAACCAGCGCACAAGAGATTTGAGCCCCGGCCGAGCACGGGCCTCCTGCTGAAGCAGTTCGGCCAGTTGCAGCAGATTGGTCAGACTTCGCTCGCCGCCGGGCCGGGCCAGCAGCCGTGCCGCCACCCCTTCGCGCCGGAAAAAGAACTGGAATCCCTGGATGAAGCCCTGCTCCCGCCATCGGTCACGATATTCGAAAAACCGCTGCTGCAGCGCCTCCCACGCCCGTTCGTCTTCGAGCAGCGCCTGGATGGCGCCGGCGTCGTATCCCAGCAGCGGTTCCGCCAGCACATGGCGCAACCGCTCCCCCTCCTCGCACAGCACCACCGCTTCCAACAGATGGCGCAGCCACCGCGCCTCCTCCGTGGAAAAGACGCTCTCCTGCGCCCGGGTGGCGCTGGCCACCCCGACGCGCCGCAACGCCTCCTGGATCAGCCGTGCGTCGGCATGGGTGCGCACCAGCACCGCCACTTGCGACGGCGCCAAGGGCGCCTCGCCAAGCCGCGCGCGCCCCGGCTCCAGCAGCCAGCGTACATGGCGGGCCACGACCTCCGCGGCCTGGGCTTTGGCCTGTTCCATCGTCAGGGCCGCCGAGCCGCGCCGACCGCCTTCCGTGCGCTCCCCAAGGCGTAGGCGCCAGAACTGCATGGGTACCGGCGCCCGTCCGTCGATCATCAAAGGGTCCTCGTCGGCCTTAGGAGACGGACGCAGGGGCCGGTAATGGATCCCGGGCAGGCGGAAGGGCTGGGAATGCTCTTCGAACAGCGCATTGACGGCCCTCACCAGACCCGATGAAGCACGCCAATTGGTCTCCAAGGAATAGACCTGCTCCGCATCACCGGCTGCCTCCAAATAGGTGTGTAGATCACCGCCACGAAAGCCGTATATGGCCTGTTTGGGATCGCCGATCAAGCAGAGTCCGGTTCCCGGCGCGCGCATGCCGTAAAGGGTCTTGAAAATGCGGTACTGGACCCTGTCGGTGTCTTGGAACTCGTCGATGAGGGCGCGGGGATAGCGACGGCGCAGGATCCGGGTCAGTTCGGCGCCCCCTGCCCCGTCCAGGGCCCGGTCCAACAAGATGAGCAGATCGTCGAAATGGATGGCACTCTCCTGCCCCTTGTACCGGGCCAGGCCCTCCGCCAACCAGGCGCGGGCCCGGTGCAGACAGGCCGCTTCCAGGTCGCGCAGCAGGGGATCGAACGTTTCCAACGCTTGGAAATAGTCGCGGCAGCGCTCGAAGAACACCAGCTGCGGCGGTTGGTACCCTTTGCGCAATTTCAAACGGTCGAGACGAAGTCTTTCCAACGACTCGTCCGGCGACAACATGGGATCGTCGCTCTCGGCCAGCATCCGCGCCTGTCCGATCATCTTGTCCACCGCGCGCGGCGTATAGACTTTGGCATGGAGGCCCCCTCTTTTGGGATCCCTCAAAAAGCGGATCACCTCCTCCTGTTCGTCATTCCAGGCGCGGCGGAAGGCGCTGTGCGCCCGCTCCAGCCGAGCTTGCGCCGTCTCCAAACCGGCACGCAGCCGGTCCCAGTCCGGTATAGGAGGCAAGATCTTAGGCGCATCGCTCAAGCGCGCGCCGACACGCCTCAGCAATGCTTCGGGAGAAGGAAAACGCTCGAGCAGGTGGACGGTCGCCAGCCGCGGCAACCGGGAAACGGCGAACCAATGGCGCCAGAAATCTTCCATCACCTGCCGCCGCAAAGGCGCTTCGTCGGTGATGAATCGGACATCGAACGGAGCGCCGGCCTCGAAGGCGTGCTCGCTCAGCACCCGCTGGCAGAAACCGTGAATGGTATAGACCGCCGCCTCGTCGAATCCGGCCAGGGCGGCACGCAACCGGCGCCGATCTGCTTCATGCTCGGCGGCGCGATCCACAAGCCAGGCGGTCATCTCGGGGTCCTCGTTACGGGCCTCCTTTTTTCCTTCCAGCACCTCCAGCGCCAATCGAAGGCGGCCACGAATGCGATCGCGCAACTCCTCGGTGGCGGCCTGAGTGAAGGTGACCACCAGGATGCGCCCCACCTCAAGATCGTCTTCGAGCAGGTGGCGAAGATAGAGCCGGGTGATGTTCCAGGTCTTTCCGGTACCGGCTCCGGCCTCAATGAGGGTGATCCCGTCGAGCGGGATGGAAAACGGCGCAAAGGATTTCATGCCGCCGTCTCCTCCAGGTGGCAGCTTTCGAGAAGCGGTTCGAACAGCCGCAGCGCCCGAGCCTCGAACGCCTCGTCCAGCGCCTCCCCGTCACGAAACAGCAGGGCATGCGCGGGATCGTCCCGCTCTCCCGGCCGGCGGTAATGCCCTTCCCATTGAGTGAGCCACCTGCCCTCTTCCCTGGCTCGGGCCCAGGCGGTCCGGGGCGGCAGCAACAGCGGCCGGGAGAGCCCTTCCCGATACAGGGCGGCGAGATCTTCCAACCGTTCGCGCGCACTCGTCTGGCCCACGGCATCGAGCAGCAACGTCTGGCGTGATGTGACGAAATGGCTGGCGACCACCGCTTCCCCGGCGGCGGCCACGGCCAGATGGCGGATCCACAGGCTCAACACGTCTCCGGCGCGCAACTGTCCCGGTCGCCAGTCCAACACCCCCTGTCCGGTGAAGCCTTCCACTTCACCGGCGAGATGAAACCCGTTCAGCCTCAGTTCCACCGGCAGCGGGGCCTGCGGCCGGGCCGACTCGATCATGGGCCGAAGCCGACGGTATACGGCGCGCGCCTCGACGAGCGCCGCTTTCCACGCCAGCCGCCCCGGCGTGCCGGGAAGCAGCCGCCCCTGGGCCCGCAGCAGCCGTTCCGTCTCCTCGGGGTCGGCGCCCTCCACCAGCGCGTCGAGGGCGCTCTGGGCCAGTTGCCACCTCATGAGCCGGTCGTCGTAATCCAGCGGCTCGGTGTCCTCCACCAGGGCGGCTTCTCGGGGCAGGCGCATTTTCAACACCTGTTCCAGAAAGGCCTGCGCCGGGTTACGAAAAAAGGCGATCAGCTCCTCGACGGTGGCACGCTCGGGCGGCGTTTCGTTCGGCTCGAATCCGTCGAGGAAGGAGGCCGTCGAGCCCTTCCCCCTCTCCACGCACCAGTTCGGATCGTGGCTGAACAGACGGACGTCCCGTCCGTCGTAGTAGGCGGAATCGAAAGGTTGCAAACGATGTTGGACGAAAAGGACCTTCGAAGGCGCCGCCTTTTCTTCACCGAAATTGAAGCGACCGTCCAGATAATCCATCAACTCGGTCACCGTCTCGGCCGGCAGCCGCGGCTCGTCGGTGCGCGCATCACGGCTGAGCCAACTGACGATCAAGCAGTCACGGGCCGAAACCAGTGTTTCGAGAAAGAGGTAGCGGTCGTCCCGGCGCCGGTCGCGATCGGTGCGGCGCGGAGTCTGCCCCATGCGGTCGAAGGCCGGCCGCGGCTGCCGCCGAGGAAACTCCCGGTCGTTCATGCCGAGCAAGGCGATGACCCGATAGGGCAGCGCCCGCATGGGCACCAGGTTGCTGAACATGACGCCACCTTCGGCGGGACCATGGGCGCCGCCGACGGTATCGAGATCCGTCTCCACCCATTGGCGCACCACGTCCACGGGCACCGCGCCCCGGAAACCGGCGGCTTCCGCATTGGCGGCGAGGGCGTCGAGCCGGGTCCGAACGAAATCGAGAAGCAGTGTCTGGTCCGCCTCGCCGGGCTGAAAAAAAGTGTCCATCAGCTCGGCCAACAGCGCCTGCCAACGGTCCGGCGTCTGTGGTTCGTCCAGGCGACGGCGCCATAGATCCAGCGCCTCCACCAGGCTCTGCAAGCCCCCGACCCAGAGCAGCTCACCGCCTTCCACATCGACGTAAGGCGCGACCTCCCCCGGATAGAGCGTGTCGTCATCCTCCACCGGCGCGGCGAAACCGACGAACAGGCGCCGAAGGCCGAATCGCCAACTGTGCAGTCCATCCATGTCCGGAAGCGACAACGCCCGGCGTTGGTCGCCGTCCAGGCTCCACCGGATGCCGCTTTCCCGCACCCACGCACGGATGCGTTCCAGCGCCTCGCCGTCCAAGCCGAAACGGCGCTGGACCGCATCCACCTCGAGGAAAGCCAGGACCTCGCTGGCCGGAAATCTACAGTCGGGCAGCCGCAGCAGCCAACGCACCGCCTCGGCCATGGGCACGACGCCGCTTCTCCTCCCGTCCATGGAAAAGGGGATGAACCGCGCCCCTTCGGCAGTCCCGAAGACCGCTTCCACGAAGGGCGCGTATTGCGTCATGTCCGGCGCCATCACCAGAATTTCATGGGGCGCCAGGCCGTCGAAGGCTTCGAAGCAGCGCAACAGGTTGTCGTGCAGCACCTGGACTTCCCGCATCCGGCTGTGGACGCCGTGAAACTGCAAGGAGGGCCAGGCTTCTTCCGGCAGAGGCTCCGGCGCGTCGCGACCATCCACGAGATCCAGAAGGTCCTTTTGGATCCGGTGCAACACCCCCATCCCCTCGGGTTCCTGGAAACGGTCGCGAACGTCCGCTTCCAAACCGAGGAGTTGGTCGAGAAACACCTGTCCCACATGTCCCATGGAGGCAAGCAGAGGATTGCCTACATCGAGAAAGGCCGCCTGAGGCGCCTCTCGGCGATGATGCTCGCGTGGAGCGCGCAGATCGGCCCAGTACTCGCGGCACGGATTCAAATGGTACAGGTGCAACGCCCGGTGGCGCCCCAATCCGCGCAGGATCTCCAAGTAGATGGGAGGCAGGGCGTTGAGGCCGAAGAAAAAAATGGTCTCCGGCAAGGCCCCCGCCTCCTTGGGAGGGGCGTCCATGGCGGACAGGAGCCGTTCGAGCAAACGCGCACGGTGACCGGGCGCTTCTCGTGCCAGCTCATGCCATAACTGCGCCTGCCAATCGTGGGGCTCCGCTCCCCTTTCCCACGCCAGAACCAGCTCGGGACGAAAAACCAGATATTGATCGAACAAATCGGCGATACGGCCCGCGAGCTGGAACAGCCTGGGGGCCGGCTTGCCCCCTTCGACATAACGGCGCAGCGGCGCGAAAACCGGTCGCTCATGCGCGTGCATCAGCACGTCCATGATGCGCCAGTGGAGCACATCCCGATCGAAAGGGGAAACCACTTCGTCCGGCAACCACGCCCGCAGCACCCGCCAGAAGAACGACGCCGGCAACGGCAGGTCCAGATTGGCGGCGACACCGGTCCGCAACGCCATGTGCTGCACCAGCCAACGCCCCATGCCGGGATTGGGCACCACCACCCAACGCGGCGCCAGCGGTCCGGCCGGCCACCGGCGCAGCCGCTCTACCAGATCCTCCGCCAACGACTCCAACCTGTTGCCTTGATGGATGACGATCATTCGCCACACCCCCGGCTCACCGGACCTCCGGAAGGGGGAATACCTTCCGGCGAGCACCGTTCACAAGATCCATTCACGGTATTCCGTACACGCCTTGTTGCTGCACCCGGGATGAAAGCCCAACGCCGGCGCATGCGTGGAACAACCACTGTCGTGCAGTATGTCCGCTCCCACCGGATAGTTGATCGGCGCGCCGCATTTGCTGCAAGTCCGGCCCGCGCACACCGAACAGACCCAAGGACACCGACCCTCGAGAAAGGTGCGACGCACCGCCTCCATCTTTTCGTCCGTCCATGTCCCCCGCGGCCCTTTGACCACCAGATACCGCCCGGAACCGTCTCCCAACGGTATCGACCGTTCTGGAAAATCCGGATTGCCGCCTCCCAACGGACGATGAGACAACCCCACGCCCATGGTCCGCCCATAAGCGATGCGCTTGCCGCCGCCCACCTCTTCCAGCGTCCGACCGCACAAAGCACATCCGTCGGCCGGCGGGAGAAACTTACGCGTGCTTCGATTCATTTCACTTTTCCTCTCTCGAATTGGACCGATTCCGGCGCCTCTTCTTCCTCCCCTCCACGGAAAGCCAATATGCCAAAGGCAGAGGCTCATGAGATGAGCCTCCCCTCTTGCCACCGGTCCGTCGAAATTAGAAGGAGGTGGGACACTTTCCGGATGGAGGATATCCTGGAATGCAAGACCCTGCGTCTCGTCGACTCGATCAGTCCCATGACATCCACAACGCGACGCGAAATACCAGCCCACCTCCACCATCGAAACACAGGATCCAGCCCAGCCCCAAGAGTAGCGGAGGCGTCACCGAAGCCATCACAGCAGAAGCTCAGGAAGGAGTGCTGACTGACCAGTGTTGTTTTATTACACTCTAACCGGTCTAGTCAGAATAGAGGTGCGTCATGCGTCATTGGCAAATGCAGGAGGCCAAGGCCAAGCTCTCCGAAGTCATCAAGGATGCCGAGCGCGAAGGCCCCCAGGAGATCACGCTGCACGGCAAGCCGGTAGCGGTCGTTTTGTCGCGCGAACACTACGAGCGGCTGACCGGCACGGGTGAATCGCTGGTGGCCTTCATGCGTCGTTCCCCTCTCTACGGTGTCGAGGAGGTTAATCTCGAACGGGACAAAAGCCTCACGCGCGAGGTCGAGCTTTGAGCTACCTGATCGATACCAACGTCCTGTCCGAATTGCGCCGCAAGGAACCGAACCCGGGTGTAGTGGCATGGTTCGAGGAACGACCGGCGACCACCCTGTACGTCAGCGTGCTGACCCTCGGAGAGATCCGGAAAGGCATCGAGGCGCTCGGCAAAAGCAAGCGCAAACTTAAGCTACTGGACTGGCTCGAAACCAAGTTGCCGGCATTTTTCGCAGGGAGAATACTGCCCATAGATGAGAAAGTGGCCGATCGCTGGGGTCGATTGCTCGCTGCCGCGGGGCGCCCCCTCCCAGCCATCGACAGCTTGCTCGCTGCCACTGCCTTGACACACGGGTTGACACTGGTGACCCGTAACGGGGATGACTTTCCGCATCCCGACCTCGAGATCATCAGCCCTTGGGAGACGGGATCTCCCTCCGAATAATCCGAGCAAGCCGAGGCAGCTTGCGCCGAACGGCCGATTCCAGGTCGAACCGTTTGCGCAGGCGCACCGAATCAACCAACACGGCAACGTGAATCTCCTGCCCGCGACGCAGGCGTTTCTGCCCGGTACGCAGCCGTTCGCTGCGCTTGAAGCGCGCGAGCGCCCGGTCGTTTTCGCGGATGTTTTCCGCCATGAGAAGGGTCTTGCCGTTTTTCTCGACGAAGAAGACGTTGCCGGAGCGCATCAGGTTGTCGATCACGCGCAAGAAGGCCTTGCGGCCGATGCGCTGGTGGCGCGGCAACAGCGGGATCAGCATGCGCCCGCCGATGGCGCCGCCTTTCTCGTGGATGCCGAGGCTACGGCTTGAGGTCGGTCAGAAGCGTCGCGGTTTCGGGGAAACAGGCGGCCAGTTTGCGATCCATGGTCACCAGCTTGACGCCCAGCCCCTTGGCAAGGGCCACGAATTCGCAATCGTAGGCCGAGCACTCGCTTTGGTTGACCAGCGAAAGAACATCCAGAGAGGTCACCTCGTACTCCTTGCCCTGGAACAGTGATTCCATCTCGGCCTGGATCGCCAGCGCCTGCTCGAAACGGATCAGTCCCTTGCGCAGATAGAGTGCGAGCACGTTGCGGAACTCGCTGCGCCAGAGGACGGGCGCCACCCACTCCGGCTCGCGGACCAGTAGCCGCTCCGCGGCTTCCGTATAGGGGGACGGCATCGCCAGATAGGCGATGAGATTGGTATCGGCGACGATCACGGCCGACCTTGGTCGATGGCCTGCTGGATCTCCTCTGGCGATACGGCAGACGGCGGGATGTCCGGACGTATCCGGCGCAGCCGTTCCAGCCGTTCATCGGGAGAAACGGGGCGCGGTTTCAGGACCACTTCCAGGCAGTGGATCAGCTCGCTGTTGATGGATCGGTGATGGGCCTGGGCCGCGGCCTTGAGCCGTTGGTACAGGTCGTCGGGGATGTTCTTGATCGTGATGGAAGCCATGGCAGGCACCTCCTTCCAATATGCAACCATTATGGTTGCATATTGGTGGAGATTCAAGATCCTGTAGCTCAGGCGATCCGGTACCGGCACGGCTGGCCATCAATCTTGTGCGAGACGATGGTCATCCCGAGGCGCTTCTTGAGCGCGTTGGTCATGGTGCCGCGCACCGTGTGGGGCAGCCACCCGGTTTCACGGGCGATCTCGTCGATGCTTGCGCCCTCGGGCCGGCGCATCAGCTCGATCATCCTGGCCTGCTTGGTGCCGCTCCGGTAGCTTTCCGAGCGCGGCGTCTTGCCGATGGCCTCAAAGCCGGCCGCGCTGATCCGGTGGTAGCCGCCTTTGAATTCGATCA
>Ga0256914_1000211_pt1 | contig 56813 bp, 55 predicted proteins | sample HulkmetaG_FD_191571 | JGI IMG/M metagenome (GOLD analysis project Ga0256914, IMG submission 191571) | Hydrothermal chimney microbial communities from Main Endeavour vent field at the Juan de Fuca Ridge, Pacific Ocean - Hulk | ecosystem: Environmental > Aquatic > Marine > Hydrothermal vents ...
GAAACCGCCACGGCCCTTTCTTCTTTTCTGGCGCTTTCCTATACCGAAGAGGCCAGAAATCGCCTGAAAAAGGTCTCCTCGGCCAGTGATCAAACTTCAGCCAAGGGGCTGGCAGGATTTGCCCGCAATCAAGCGGGTCTTACCCTGGGTGACGTGCTACCCCAAAATGAGGGTTATCTCGTGGAACTGCCCTGGGAAACGATAGTGCTGAACGGACAGAGCCGAAGGGGTCTAGTCTTTTTCGATCTGCCAGAAGGGACCCGGGCCTCGGATTTCGTTTTGGTGTCTTCTGTATTTAAAGACCTGAGCCTGCCCCTCTCTTCACCTTCTCCTTTTCCGTTTGAAGATCTACTGACAGAAGCCACGGAATACGAGGAAGATCGTTCCTTTGAAGAAGCCCTCGAGCGGGCCTTGGAAAGGCTTACCAGGGCCCGAGAGGCCCGGGGCTTCGTGAAGCCCGGAAGTCTCAAGGTGGTAGCAGCCACTCTTGATGGCACGCCACCCAAAGGGGTGCCGGTCTCACCGCCTTCTCTGTTGGTTTCCGGAGGGAAAAGCTGGAAAGAAATAAGCAGCCTTTCCGAACTCCAGGCTGCCCTGCGTTCTTTGAAACTTTATCCTTCGAATTGGCGGGCCTGGCAGGTGGTCTATGCTCCAGAGGCCGTTTTCACCCAGGGCTGGCTTACGGAGAACGAAATGGCCTCTCTGGCAGAGCGTATCCTGAATCGTCAGGGACTGGAGACCAGACGCCTGGTAGCAGTCTTGAGCGAGCGAGGGAAAGAAAAAGTTCAGACCTACTTTGCAAAGAAAAAGGCGGATCTTTTCGAGGTTCCAGCTCTGAGTTACGAAGATGAAGAAGGTCGTCAGCACACCCTGGTCTTTCCCTTTTTCGAAGAGGCTCAGAGGTTGCCGGGAAGCATAAAAAGTCTTGAGGAAGCTACCCTGGATAAACCTTCCCTTACCGTGGAAGTCATCGTTGAGGCTCGTTTACTCTCTTCGGGACAAAGCGAGACTGCCGCGGAGATAGCGAGCGCTTTAGCTGGCGAGGAGGAAGAATCCCTCGAGGAGCTCACCCTCCTTTCTGAAAAGATTTCACTGGAAGCAGCCAGTCTCGACGCGCTTGATCTTGGATTTGTAGAAGGGTTGATGCAAGGCCGAGGGCGGGTGATCCGGGCAATCCTCGATTCTCCGGAAGGTCGCAAAGTGGGAGAAGAGGTACTGGAACTCCGCCGTTATCAGCCTGTGGGCATAAAGCTCAAATTTTATACTCCCAGAGAAACTTATGAGACTTACCGTCCTTTGCTGGGACAATGGCCTACAGAGGTCTTTTTTGTGATCGGAGCCAACGTGCCGGATCTTCCGAAAGAGCGTTTGGCCCTGGCTGAAAGCTCCTGGCAGAAAGCCCATCAGCAAGCTCAGAATCCAGACGCCATTTCCAGTCTTAAGTGGATGGGCCGCGGGGTAATAGCCCGTTTTGTAGGGGCTCAAACCTCCTACGAAAAAGTGCTGGCCCAAAAGACCGGCCTCCTACCAGTGCGTCTTCGTGATCCGCGGATCCTGGTGGTTACTTTTTATGCTCCGTCTCAGGGAAGTCGTCCCCAGGTCTCCTTTGATTTGGTTCAGCCCTATCCGCAATGGCGAGGCCCTCAAGATGAAGTTCGCAAGCTCAACCTCCTGGCTGGATTCTATTACAGCCAGCTTGAGGCCGAAGCCATTCCAGGCGGGATAAACGCCTTTCGTCTCTTTTCTCTCTGGCCAGAAGGGACCAAGCTCCTCCTATTGGCTCCGGATACCATGGACGAATTCGCGGAAACCCTCAAGAAGACAGGCTACCCCCGTTACATCTGGAAACACTTTGAAGAAGGGCGAAATTTTGTCCTGTTTCCGGATAGACCTCTGGTTCTGGGGAAGAAATTGCGTCTGGCCTGGATAGAAATAGATCCCGACCATGGTTATCTCTTTTCTTTTCTCGACACCGGAGAGCGTGGGGTGACCGAATACGCCCTTGGGGAGGATGTTTCCCAGGTGGTAGATTTCTTGGCCGGGGCCTGGATGGGTGTCCAGGTCTCGGTCTGGTCAGTGGCTGGGTTTAGTTTGGTGCTTGACGACTGGCAGGCCATCAAGACCTGTGCCCACGGTTTTGCCCGTCAGATGGCCGATTATCTAGGGGCGGTGTTGAGCCCCAAAGACACCGCTTCGCCTGAGGGGAGCAAGGTGCAAGCTGCTCTCTCTGGTGACGTGCCAGGGGCAATCGGTCTTTCGAATTTCGATTACGGATGTGTAAAGGCCAGTGAACTCGAGAAGACCCTGGCCCAAGACGCCGAAGCCCGGGCCTGGAGCTCCGATGATATCCAAGGGATCTTTGACGGAGCCGAATCTTTGCAAGAGGTGGCCAAAAATGGTTGGGACAAAGCCAAGGAGAAATACCTAGGCTTTGTGAATGGCTTTAAACTGGCGGTGGAGTGGTATTTCAACAGGTAAGGTGGAAGGCCCCTGCCACTTTGACCTTTTGAGCTGCCAGCTCGTTGAAGCGCTCCACCGCGGCAGCGGTGCGATAGGCCTCGAGCCGCAGCCCTTTTTTCTGACAGACCTCTTGGACAGAGGGATCAATCTTCATTACTCCGTAGGCTCCGGTGCCCACTACTAAAACCTCGCAATCTGAGGAAAGGATGTCGGTAATGTCTTCGGGATAAAGATGGTGCCCTTCCCGGCGCCACCAATTGGGGACTATTTCTTCACCAATGATCTTCACGTCCCGGTTGTAAGGCCGACCGTTGATAATAATTTCTCCAAAACGGTAGGAATCAATCCTAGGCATCAGGCTGCTTTCCCTACCCCGGATTCCTCTTCTTTGAGTGCTTCGGTCTGATAGTAAGTGATAAGACTGTCAATGATATCGTCAAGCTCTCCATCCAGAATCTGTTCTAGTCGGTAAAGGGTTAGACCAATTCGGTGATCTGTAACCCGGTTCTGGGGAAAATTGTAAGTGCGAATGCGCTCGCTTCGGTCACCACTGCCCACTTGACTCCGCCGTTCGGCTTGGATCTTCTCTTCCTGTTCGCGTAGTTTGAGTTCGTAGAGCCTAGTTCGGAGGATCTGCATGGCTCGGGCGCGGTTTTGGTGTTGGGAGCGTTCGTTGGCACAGTAAACCACAATGCCCGTGGGAATATGGGTAATACGTACCGCACTTTCGGTCTTGTTCACGTGCTGGCCACCAGCCCCACTGGCTCGCATGGTATCAATTTTGAGATCTTCGGGCCGAATTTCCACGTCCACTTCATCGGCTTCTGGGAGCACTGCTACGGTGACCGCCGAAGTATGGATGCGTCCTCCGCTTTCGGTCTCGGGAATACGCTGCACCCGATGGACACCGCTTTCGTATTTGAGACGGCTATAAGCGCCACGCCCTTTGATGAGGGCTATGATCTCCTTGTACCCACCGAGCCCCGTGGGATTAACATCTAGGATCTCAACCTCCCAGCCCTTTCTTTCGGCGTAGCGGCTATACATCCGAAAGAGATCCGCAGCGAAAAGGGCGGCTTCTTCTCCACCTGTGCCAGCCCGGATTTCGAGCATGATGTTTTTTTCGTCGTTGGGGTCTTTGGGGAGAAGGAGGAACATGAGCCGCTTTTCGAGCTCTTCAAGACGTGGCTCAAGTTCCTTTAACTCCTCCCGCGCCAGCCTGGCCAGCTCTTCATCGGAATCCTCAAGGAGCTCCCGATTGCCTTCGATCTCCGCCAGTACTTTTTTGTAAGTGCGGTATGTTTCGACAATTTCAGACAGCTCGGCGTGTTCCCGGGCGATTTTGGTGTACTTCTCCCGATCACTCACCACCTCCGGATCGGCTAGCTTGGTGGTGAGCTCTTCAAAACGTTTCTCAACATCGTCCAGTTTTTTGAGATAGTGTGCGGCGATACCCATTATTTTTTCTTCGCCTTCTCCTGTTTGGCGAAGTAATCGGCGTATTTCTTCATGAATTTTTCTACTCGGCCCGAGGTGTCAAGGATCTTCTGTTGCCCGGTATAGAAAGGATGACACTTAGAACAGACTTCCACTCTGAGTTCCGGGACCGTGCAACCCACAATAATTTCGTTGCCGCAAGCGCAACGGATAACCGCCTTGGAATGATATTCTGGGTGAATTCCTTTTTTCATTTTAAGGCCTCCTTTGTGCGTTTCTGCTCCAATTAAAACCCAAGGTTTGGTATTAGCAAGCCTAGCGGTTCATGGCAGCTAGGAATTCGGCGTTGTTCTTGGTGTCTTTCATCTTGTCGAGGAGGAACTCCATGCAATCCACAGGGTTGAGAGGAGAGAGGAGCTTGCGCAGGATCCACACACGGTTCAGAACCTCCTCGGGTAAGAGGAGCTCTTCCTTTCGGGTGCCACTTTTGTTGATATCAATAGCTGGCCAAATACGCCGGTCAGCCAACTTGCGGTCCAGATGGATCTCCATGTTGCCAGTGCCTTTGAATTCTTCGAAGATGACTTCATCCATGCGGCTGCCAGTATCTACCAGACAGGTGGCAATAATGGTTAGGCTTCCTCCTTCTTCGATGTTGCGAGCCGCACCAAAAAACCTCTTGGGTTTATGGAGGGCATTGGCGTCGATACCACCTGAGAGAAGCTTCCCGCTTGATGGAACCACCGTGTTATAGGCCCGGGCCAACCGGGTCAAACTGTCGAGCAGGATGACCACGTCGTAGCCGTGTTCCACCAAACGCTTGGCCCGTTCGACGACCATTTCCGCCACCTGGGTGTGGCGCTGAGGGGGTTCGTCAAAGGTGGAACTGATGACTTCCGCCGCTGGTACGCTTCGCTCCATGTCTGTTACCTCTTCGGGCCGTTCGTCGATGAGGAGGATGATGAGATAGACCTCCGGATGATTGCGAGCAATGCCATTGGCGATGTTTTGAAGAAGCATAGTTTTGCCTGTGCGCGGAGGCGCTACGATGAGACCACGTTGCCCCTTGCCTATGGGGACAAAAAGATCGATGATGCGGGTTGAGAAATTGTCGGGGTCCGTTTCTAGCCGAAGCCATTCGTTGGGATAAATAGGGGTCAGGTTGTCAAAAAGGATCTTGTGACGTGCCTTTTCTGGGTCTTCGAAGTTGATCTTCTCCACTTTAAGAAGAGCAAAATAACGCTCTCCCTCTTTTGGAGGACGAATGAGTCCCTGTACTGTGTCGCCGGTGCGCAAGTTGAAACGTCTGATCTGAGATGGAGAGACATAGATGTCGTCAGGCCCCGGAAGATAACTGTAGTCCGGGAAACGCAAGAAACCAAAACCTTCTGGTAAGACCTCGAGAACCCCCTCACCCCGCACGTCACCGCCTTGCTCCAAATGGGCCTGAATGATGGAGTAGATCAAATCCTGTTTGCGCATGGCCAGGGGGTTCTCGATGCCATAGCGCTTGGCTAGCTCGTAGAGCTCATTGAGCGTCTTGCGTCTCAAGTCCGTAAGGCTGATGATCTCTGGGGGTCTCTCTTCGGAGACTTCCGTTTCCGAGAGTGCAGACTCTTCTGGGACTTCGACCGTTTCCTTGACGGTCTCTTGAATTTCAGACATGCCTTCACACCTCATCTTGGGATTTTGCCGGTTGCCTGCTTTTGAGGAAGGCTCAATAGGAGAGCAAAAAGAAACTCCAGCAGGCACTTCTAATAATAGAGATTCTTTCAAGAGTGTCAAGCAAGTTGATTTGTGTATCCGTCTGTTCAAATCTTGTTTCGGTCCAGACGACAAACGATTTTAAACGAATTGACCTTCTCCTCGGCCAGGGCTAAGGTTGGAGACAATCGTCTGATGGGAGGCCAAAGATGGAATTTGAAGCGGTCATTGGTTTGGAGGTTCACACCCAGCTTCTGACCCAAAGCAAGATCTTTTGTTCTTGTTCCACAACCTTTGGTGCAGCTCCCAATTCGCACGTGTGTCCCGTTTGTCTGGGAATGCCGGGGAGCCTTCCGGTGCTCAATCGTCGCGTGGTGGAATTTGCCATCCGTCTGGCTTTGGCCACCAAGGCCCGTATCAATCCGGTGTGCGTTTTCGCTCGAAAGAATTATTTCTATCCGGATCTCCCCAAGGGATATCAGATCTCTCAGTACGAGCTTCCCTTGGCCGAAGGGGGATACATCGAGATTGAGGTGGATGGGCAACGCAAAAAGATTGGTCTGGTGCGCATCCACATGGAAGAAGACGCTGGCAAGCTTATCCACGACGAGACACGTCCGGTCTCCTACGTTGACCTGAATCGTACCGGAGTTCCTCTGTTGGAGATCGTGAGCGAACCAGATATCAGGAGTCCAGAAGAGGCCGTGGCCTATCTCAAAAAGCTTCGATCCATCGTGCGTTATCTTGAGATCTGTGATGGAAACATGGAAGAAGGCAGTCTGCGGTGTGACGCCAACATTTCGGTACGACCCAGGGGCAGTCAAGAATTCGGTACCAAGGTGGAACTCAAGAACATGAACTCTTTTCGTCACGTTCAAAAGGCTTTGGAATACGAAATCAAGCGCCAAGTAGCCCTCATCCTTGACGGCAAAGAAGTGGTTCAGGAGACAAGGCTCTTTGATGCTTCCCGGGGTGTTACCCTCCCCATGCGTGGCAAAGAAGAGGCCCATGACTATCGTTATTTTCCTGATCCCGACCTAGTGCCCGTTGAGATCGACAAAGAATGGATAGAAGAGGTGGCCCACAGCCTGCCGGAGCTACCTGACGAAAAGAAGGCTCGTTTCATTACACAATATCACCTTCCGGAATATGACGCTGAAATCATTACTTCTTCTCGAAAACTGGCGGAATTCTTCGAGGCTTGCGTGGAGCGTTTCCCTAAACCCAAGTTGGTGAGCAACTGGATCATGACGGAGGTTTTGCGAGAGCTCAACCGTGAGGGCAAAGAGATAGACGAGAGCCATCTTACACCGGAACTCCTGGTAGAGCTTTTGGAACTCCTTGACAAAGGTGTTATCAGCTCCACCGCTGCTAAAAAAGTCCTGGTTGAGGTTTACGCCACCGGGCGCCGTCCTTTAGAGATCGTCGAGGAAAGGGGTCTCAAACAAGAAAGCGATGAGGGAGCCCTTCTTGAGATTTGTCGCAGAGTGCTTGAGGCCCATCCCAAGGAAGTGGAGAAATATCGTGGTGGGAAGAAGAACGTCATTGGTTTCTTCGTGGGCCAGGTGATGAGGGAGACCAAGGGTAAGGCCAATCCCAAAGTCGTAAATCAGCTTCTGACCAGGCTTCTGGAGGAAGGGTAATGGCAGAGTTTTTGCCTCCTAACCTGGACCTTATCCGTCCTATCCTGTGGGACGAAAAGGGGCTCCTTTTGCTCGATCAGCGACTTTTGCCCTGGAAGGAGAAATATTTACGATTTCGGACCTGGCAGGAAGTGCGTCAGGCCATCAAGCAGATGGTAGTAAGAGGGGCCCCGGCCATAGGGATCACGGCGGCCATCGGGCTAGTGTTGGGAGCCGAGCAGCTGCGAGCGCGCAGTCGGAAAGATTTCCTCGCCAAACTTCACCGGATAGCTGAAGGGCTTAAAAAGGCTCGCCCCACCGCCGTTAACCTGGCCTGGGCGGTGGAGCGCCTTCTGAAAAAGGTCAAAGCGGTTCCAGGTTCTCCGGCGGATCTGGTTTCTCTTCTTCGTGAAGAGGCCCTGAAGATCTGGGAAGAAGACATCGAGGCCAACCGGCGACTGGGTCGTCTTGGAGCGGCTCTCCTCCCGGAGGAAGGCACAGTACTTACCCATTGTAACGCCGGTGCTCTGGCTACCGGGGGCTATGGTACGGCCCTGGGGGTGATTCGGGCGGCGGTAGAGGAAGGGAAGAAACTTGAAGTCTTGGCAGATGAGACCAGGCCTTGGCTCCAGGGGGCCAGACTCACGGCCTGGGAACTTCAAAAGGTGGGAGTCCCCGTAAGGGTGATCCCTGACGTGGCCGCGGGTTTTCTTATGGCCCAGGGTAAAATTCAGGCGGTGGTAGTGGGGGCGGATCGAATTGCGGCCAATGGAGACGTGGCTAACAAGATCGGTACATACTCCGTAGCGGTCTTGGCCAAGGAAAATGATGTACCCTTCTATGTGGCGGCTCCCCTTTCTACCTTGGATCTCGGGACCCCCTCCGGGGATCATATTCCCATTGAATGGCGTGATCCGCGAGAAGTCCTTTTTTGTGGAGACAGGCGTGTGACTCCGCGGGGGGTTTTGGCCCTTAATCCGGCCTTTGATGTCACTCCTGCCCATTATGTGAAAGCCATCATAACTGAAGCGGGTGTGGCCCAAGCCCCTTATCCAACCAGCCTGAAAAGTCTTGCAGGAGGCTAGAGGATGCAACTCCTGGATCTGGCTAAAGCTGCAGCCCTGGCAGCTGGACGCTTGCAGCGTGAATATTTTCATCGCAACATCGAGGTAAGGCACAAAGGCGAAATCGACCTCGTTACAGAAGTGGATCTCAAAAGCGAGCGTCTCATCGTCTCCTTGCTGGAGCCAAGTGGACTTCCGATCCTAGGAGAAGAATTGGCCAAGGCCGAACCAACGGGTCGCTATTGGTTGGTGGATCCCCTTGATGGAACCACCAATTATGCCCATCGTTTCCCCTGGTTTGCCCCGAGCATCGCCCTCATGGAAGACAAGACGCCGGTGTTGGGCGTTGTCTATCACGTGATGCTGGATGAGCTTTTTTGGGCGGAAAGAGGACAAGGGGCCTTTCTCAACGGAGAACCAATTTCTGTTTCCCGCGTTTCTGAACTGGGAGAAGCGGTTCTGGCTACGGGTTTTCCTTATGGTATCCACGAACAACCCGAGAAAGTGGTCGGTGCTTTTCGGGACTTTTTGGTTCGAGCTCAAGGGGTGAGAAGGGCCGGGGCAGCGGCCTTGGATCTGGCTTACGTGGCCTGTGGAAGATTCGACGGCTTCTGGGAACCGCTTCTCAAACCCTGGGATACCGCGGCAGGCTTCCTTCTGGTGACCGAAGCCGGAGGTCGGGTGACCAACTACCTTGGTGAAGATTATGATCCTTTTCAAAACAACATCTTGGCTTCAAACGGTCTTTTTCATGAGGCCTTAGTATCTATTGCTGCTAAATATCTGCCATGAAAAAAGAGATCCTCTGTCCTCGTTGCGGAAACAAGATTGAAGTTTACCGGAACCCGTTTCCTACGGTGGACGTAATCATTGAGGTAGGTGAGAAGATCGTGCTCATTGAACGTAAAAATCCTCCTCTGGGCTGGGCCTTGCCCGGAGGTTTCGTGGATTATGGAGAAAGGGTGGAGGAGGCAGCCGTGAGAGAGGCTCGCGAGGAAACGGGCCTGGAAGTGGAATTGGTATGTCTTTTTGGAGTGTATTCTGATCCCGGACGTGATCCGCGTTTTCACACCCTGACCACGGTCTTTGTGGCCCGAGCGGAGGGGAAACCCCAAGGGGCAGACGATGCAGCGCGAGCTGCTCTCTTTGCCCCCCATGAAATACCCTTTGCAAAATTGGTATTTGATCATTCCCAAATCATTGCCGATTACTTAAAATGGAAATATGGAGACACGGCCAGCCCTTCTCTTCCAGCCCGAAAGCCAACGATTCCTCGTTGTGGATGACGAACCACACATCGTGGAACTCTTGAGGGATTATCTGGACCTTTTGGGTTACCCTTGCGAAATAGCCTCCAATGGCAAGCAAGCCCTTGAGAAGATTCGCTCCGACGGCCATTTCACCATCGTGATTACGGACATCTGTATGCCAGAGATGGACGGGATCGAACTCATCAAGGCCGTAAAGGAGTTTCGGCCGGATATCGATTTTATAGCTATTACGGGCTATACCCGCCAGTATCGCTATACGGACGTTGTTAAAGCTGGAGCTAGCGACTTCATCAACAAACCTTTTGACCTCGATGAGCTCCAAGCCAAGATAGATCGTATCATTCGAGAAAGAAAGCTTCGTGAGCAACTGAAGGCCCTGAGCCGGCATGATCCTCTTACTGGTATTTTCAACCGGCGCTATTTTGACGAGAAACTTCCGGAAGAGTGTTACAAGGCTTGGCGGCAGGGATACGCTCTCTTTTTGGTTATGTTCGATATCGATCATTTTAAGGAATATAACGACGCCTATGGCCACCAGGCCGGTGACGAACTCCTGCGAAAACTGGCGGAGATCTTCGTTAATTCTACTCGTCATCTCATCGACCTTCCTTTCCGTTACGGGGGAGACGAATTTGCCTTGCTTATCCCTCAGTGCGAGTCGCGGGGGGTCACCAAGGTGGTCAATCGTATTTTTCAACGTTACGCCTTACTGGAGGCGGATCCCACCTCTCTTTCAGCAGGAATTGCCCGTTTTTTCCGGCGTGAATTCGATCAAACTTTGAGGGGAGACATAGACGACCTCATCCGCCGAGCCGATGAGGCTCTCTACCAAGCCAAAAGAGAAGGTGGCAATCGGATTATAGTAGATCGCGAAAGTCTCTAGTCGTTGACTTCTTTCTTTTGAGCCCCATATTTTTCTTAGCTTCTTATAGAGACCGGTTTTTTGCTAAGGAGGTAGGACTATGAGGTGGTGGTTTTGGGTAGTAGTTTTCCTTTGTTTCCCTGTTTGGGTAATCTCCTCTTCTGCGACTACTCTTCCTAAATATTTTAGACGGCCTCCTTCTACAGCTGATCATTCTAAATTTGAAGTGCTTAATAAAGATTTTAGGAGTCCTGAAGAGGTCACAAAAGCTTGTCTTTCCTGTCATAACAAAGCCGGCGATCAATTTAAAAAGACATTACATTATACATGGACTTGGAAAGCAAAAGATGGAAGATTGTTAGGTAAGGCTTATGTTATTAACAATTTTTGAGTAGCGGTCACTTCTAACTGGTGCAGGTGCACCAGCTGTCATGCAGGCTTTGGTTGGAAAGATAAAAATTTTGATTTTTCTCCCCAGAAAATTGATTGTTTAGTATGTCATGATACTACAGGTACTTATAAAAAGTTTCCTACGGATTGCGGTTATCCTCCACTTAAAGATAAAATTTTTGCTGGGAAGAAACTTTTTAAAGCTGTAAATCTTACTTATGTAGCACAACATGTTGGATATACTTCAAGAGAAAGTTGTGGAAAGTGTCATTTTTATTCTGGCGGTGGAGATGGTGTAAAAAGGGGTGATATTGATTCTTCCCTCGTTGCTCCTTCTAAAGATCTTGATGTTCATATGGATGTTAAAGGTCTAAACTTTTCTTGTTCTGTTTGTCATACTACTATTTCTCATGAAATTGATGGGAGACATTATGACGCACCAGCTCCTGGCAAAAGGCATATATCGTTACCCAAAGATGAGGGACATCGCATACGTTGTGAAGCCTGTCATGGAAGTCGGCCACATCGTGATACTAAGAGTTTATTTAATCTCAAATATTTAAAATTGAACGACCATACAGATCGTGTGGCTTGTCAAACTTGTCATATACCTTTCTATGCTAGAGGACTTCCTACCAATATTTATTGGGACTGGTCAACAGCAGGTCGTTTTAAAAATGGAAAACCAATTATAGAAAAAGGTCCTTTAGGACGTCCTATCTATCATACTAAAAAAGGTACTCTTAAATGGGGAAAAGATCTTATTCCAGAATATCTTTGGTATAATGGCACAATGAGTTATCTTTTGCCTGGAGAGCCTTTGAGAAGAAATGAGAATGGGCAAGTTGTACTCATTGCTCCTGTTGGTGGGCCTGATGATCCTGCTTCTCGTATTTTTCCTTTTAAGCCCCATTTTGGAAGACAGCCTTATGATCCTGTGCGCAATACTATGGTAATACCAAAACTTTTTGGTCCCAAAGGTAGCGGAGCTTTTTGGGCAGAATATAATTGGCAAAAAGCTGTAGCTGCTGGAATGTCTGCAGCTGGTCTTCCTTTTAGTGGAGAGGTTGGTTTTATTGATACTGTTTATTATTTGCCTCTTTCTCATATGATTCCTCCTAAAGAAAAATCTCTGAAATGTAATGAATGTCATGTACGTTATGGTGGGAGGTTGGCTAAGATTGAAGGTATTTATATTCCTGGTCGTGATTATTTTGTTTCTGTAGATAAAATTGGTCGTTTTTTGTGTTTGCTCGTTTTCTCTTTGGTGTTAGTGCATGGTATAGCACGGATTATAATTTCCCTTAAAAGGAAGCACAAGTAGGAGGAGATTTATGAAACAAAGAGTCTATTTATATTCGAAATTCGAACGTTTTTGGCATTGGATGCAGGCTTTTCTTATTATTCTTTTGTTGCTTTCGGGCTTAGAGATTCATGGAAGTTTAAATATTTGGGGTTTTGAGAAAGCTTATTATTTACACGTTTATGGAGCTTTTGCTCTTATTATTCTTACGAGCTTTGCTATTTTTTGGCATCTTACAACTGGTGCTTGGAGACATTATTGGCCCGTTAAAGAAAAAATTCCTCAAATTTGTTATTATTATGCCATTGGTATTTTTCGTGGTGAGCCTCACCCCTTTGAAAAGAGACCGGATCAGAAATTGAATCCGCTTCAGAGGATAGCATATATTATACTTAAGTTATTTCTCTATCCCCTTCAAATTATTAGTGGTATTTTACTATTTTTTTATGAATGGTGGCCAAAATTTGGAATAAGCACTACCTTCTCTAAGGTAGTATATTGGCATTTAATAGGTGCTTATGCTTTCCTTTTCTTTTTGATATTACACGTTTATCTTACAACAACTGGACAGCCTTGGTATAGCCATATTAGAGGCATGATTTTAGGTTGGGAAGAAGTAAGAATTCAGTGAGCTAAGAAGGCTTTAATAACATCCTCCCGGGGATGTACCCCGCGAAGGATGACCTTTATTTTTTTTCCGGGTTCAAGCCGCAGACTCGGAGGCAGGGGGACATCCACCGTAATCATGTAATCTAGGAGCAACACCTTGGCCTTGCGTTGGTGAATATCTACGACTAGGGCTTCAAGGGGGACGTTTCTAGCATGTTCCCGGAGATATTTGAGGAGCCAATAACGAAAGGTACGATTTTTGACCGTGTTTACAACTTCCAGGGCTTGGGTGAGGTCTCTCAAAAAATTTGAGAGCTGTTCTGCTGAAAAAAGGGCTTTGCCATAAAGCAGGAAATGGCAGAGTTGATGTTCCAGGATGAGATCAAGGGCCCTCCTAATGGGAGAGGTCACGGTGGTGTAGCACGGAAGGCCCAGGCCATGATGAAATTCGGGTGAGAGGAGGAGTTCCCCGCGGGAGAGTTGTCGGAGCTGAAGGAAATTGAGGAAGAGATCCTGTTCGGTCCCCTGAATGAGACGTTCCTTAGGTTTGGGTTGACTTCGATAAATGGCAGGGATTTGATTTTCTTGGAAGAATTTGGCAGCCACGTAGTTGGCAAGTATCATGTATTCTGACACCAGAAATCTGGCTCCGGTGATTTCTATTCGTTCGAGGTGAATCTTTCCATTTTCTACTCGCAAGATGATCTCCGGGAGGTAGACTGGCAGGGCGCCAGCTGCTATGCGACGTTCAAACAGCCTCTGGGCCAGCTCGTAAAGCTCTTTAAGTTCTCGGTCAAGAATGCTATCGGCTTCTTCGTAAGTAAGTCTGCGGGCCACTCTTATTACTGAACGCACGATCCTTGAGGAGATAATCTCTCCCTTTGGAGAGAGCTCTATCAAAAAGGAAAGGGCGGGTCTTTCTTCACCGGCTCGCAGGCTAGCGGCTTCTTCGGAAATGATCCTGGGAAGCATTGGGATGGTACGTTCTGGCAGATAGATAGTAGCCCCGCGTTTTAGGGCTTCGCGGAAGGTCGGAGAATCTGGGGCTACGAAGTGGGCTACATCGGCGATGTGGATTCCTACGAGATACCCCCTTGGGGTCTGTTCGAGGTGGAGGGCGTCGTCGAAGTCACGGGTCTCAGGGCCATCGATGGTTACGGGTTCCAAATGGGTGAGGTCTTCGCGATCTTGCCGAGAAAAGCCCCGAGCCACGGCCTGACGAGCGTCTTCTTCTACCTCGGGTGGGAAGTCTTCGCGGACCTCAAAACGTAAAAGTTCGACGTTTTCGTCTTCTTCGAAGACACCAGTTGAGACCAATACCTCGAAGATCTTGCCGGGTCTATTGATCCCCACGCGAGAAAGGAGATCCCTGGTTTCCCGGGCGTGGCGAGCCTCTTCTCCAAAGAGGAAGTAGTCCCTTATGGCTTTTAGCCAGTAATCTTTTATTTCTGGACGAATAGAAAAATCTTTTTTGGCCAAAAGGGCTGAAAGCCAGGCCGCTCCTTCTTCCCGGCGAGCTAGTCTTTCGGCTTCTTTGCGCCGGGCCTCTTTGAGTCGTTCTACCTCCTCGCGAGAGTGGACAAGGATGTTGCCCTCTCGAAACCTGAAATAAAGACGATCTTCAAGTACGGCCCGTATGATGGCGGCTACTTGGTCGTCATCCACTCCCTCGCCAAAGTAAATTTCCGCCAATTCTTCGGGACTTATTTCTTCAGCCTCGTCTACCACCACTTCCCAGAGCTCTGCCAGGTCGATTTCTTCTTTTAATCTTTCGCGACGTTGATGGGAGGCTTCGATAAGATTTAACTGTTCTTGGCGATTGGGAGCACGAAAGGTCCTCTGAGAAAGATGGAGAACGCGGGTGCGAGGGAGCATCTCTTCTCGGCCAGAGGGCAAAAGGACCCTTAAACGGCGGTCTTTTTGCCCCAGGCAATAAGCCACTTGTACTCGGCCGTGTTCGGCAAACTCTACCAAATGTCCCGTAAGGTCTTTTTCCTTCACGATTTCCTTTTGGCCAAACGTATGGCTTCTTGCAAGTTGAGTGCGCCGGTATAAAGGGCCCTTCCGGTGATTACCCCTTCAAGCCCCTTTTCTTCAAGGGGTAAGACGCGGCGGATATCTTCCAGACTCGAGACACCACCTGCCAGATAAACCGGAATAGAAACCGTTTCGAGCAAAGGTTCTATTCGTTTGAGATTAACGCCTTCTTCGGTTCCGTCGCGAGTGATGTCCGTGAAGATGATGGCCCGCAGCCCAGCGTCTTCAAAGAGTTTGGCTAGTTCAAGATAATGGATCTCGCTTTCAGTGGTCCAACCTTCTACAGCCACGAAATCTCCTCGCACGTCAAGGCTCACCACGATGTGATTTGGGAATAAGCGGCAGGCTTCTTTAACCAGTGCCGGTTGGCGACAGGCGATGGTGCCTAGGATGACGCGGTCTACACCATCGTTCAGGTAATCCTCAATGGTTTTGAGATCGCGAATGCCACCTCCTACCTCTATGGGAACGGAGACGTTTCGGACTATCCTCTGAATAAGGTCTCGGTGTATCGGCCGTCCCTCTTTGGCCCCTGAAAGGTCGATCACGTGGATGAGTTCTGCCCCGGCCTCTTCGAAGTTACGAGCTATGGCGACTGGATCGTCTCCATAGACGGTCTCCTTTTGATAATCGCCCTGATAAAGACGGACACATCGATGATCCTTGAGGTCAATGGCTGGAACAACTAACATTTTTCGCCTCCCAAATGTGAGGTGATGCCAAAAACTAGTCGGGCCTTTCTCCTTTGGCAACGAGGAAAGTGTCAAGCAGTTGACATGGCGCGGAAACCCGTTAATTTATAGAGCGGCTGACGCGGGGTGGAGCAGTCAGGTAGCTCGTCGGGCTCATAACCCGAAGGTCGCGGGTTCAAATCCCGCCCCCGCAACCAATTTTATCTCCTGAGATGAGCCTCCATTAAATCCCACCAAGAAAGATTCGTCTGTCTGTTCTCAATCCGGCTCTTCATGAGGGAATTTTTAACTAGAGGGGCCTTTTCCACCAAAAGGCGGATATTGGTGTTTACGACTTCTGAAAAGGGGGGCTTTTTTGTTGAAAAGTGGGTAATCCCCCAAGCTCTTCCAACGGAAATTAGGAATGGCTTAGAAAAAATGGCGGAAGCGCATGGGAATCGAACCCACCCACCGCCGTTTCCGACGGTGCACCGGGTTTGAAGCCCGGGAGGGCCACCAGGCCCCTGGCGCTTCCGCTGGCGGCCGCTGGGCACCCCTGCGGCACCCGGAGAGCCCGGCTACCGTTGCTCCCTTCCGGGCCTGGCGGGGTTCACCGGGATCCGTCGCGCAGGACCCAGCAGCCATAATATGGCATCTTTAGCGCTTTCAAAGAAGATGATGGCGGAGGGGGTGGGATTCGAACCCACGGTGCGGGGTTTAGCCCGCACACACGATTTCCAGTCGTGCCCCTTCGGCCGCTCGGGCACCCCTCCTTCTTGTGTGACAAAACCGATTTTATAAGGCCTTCCCCAAAGGGGCAAGACCTGGCTTAATAAACTAAGTTAGCCAAGGAGGTCTTTTCTATGTCTACTTGCCCGCAATGTCAGAGCAATCTTCCAAGGAAGGCCAATTTTTGCCCTTTTTGTGGGGCCCGCCTTAGGGCTTCTTTTCCCAAATATCTTTGGTTTCTGGCAGGTTTGGCCGGTGCTTTTTGTGGGGTGGGGATGGTGCTGGCTTACCAGCTCATCAGAGAAAGGCGCCTTTGGGATGCCCAAGGACCTTCTGCCTCCCAGAAAGGAGGGGTGGATGACGAAGAACTGATGGAATTCTAAGGCTTGTCCGAGAAGCCGCCCTTGCCTGCCCATCTAAAACTTTGTAGCCTTAGACAGAAATTCTCGATGAGAAGGGAGTTTTTCATGATGAAAGTAAACGTAGAAGATGTGAGCAGCGTTCAGAAGAAGCTCAAAGTGGAGCTTCCTCCCGAGGTGGTGAGCAAAGAGATCGACCGTGCCTGTCGGAAGCTCGGGAAGGAGGTTTCGGTCAAGGGCTTTCGTAAAGGGAAGGTCCCTAAGGCTGTGGTGAAGCGCCTTTTCCGTGAGCACATTGAAGAGCAGGTGATCGAAAACTTGATACAGAACTCCCTGCCCAAGGCCATTGAAGAAAGTAAACTGGTTCCCATTGTCAGACCCTTGATCGAAGGGCATGGAGAGCTGAAAGAAAAAGAAGCTTTCTCTTATACCGCTTTGGTGGACGTGAGGCCTGAATTTGATCTCAAACCTGAAGACTACAAGGGGCTTGAAGTTGAAGAGATGTCCACTGAAGTTTCTGAGGAGGAACTCGAAAACTATCTGCGGGCCATTCAAATGACCTTTGCAGACCTTAAGCCCGCTGAAAAAGACCATGAGATCCAGACCAACGACATCGCTATCATTTCCTTTAAGGCTTACATTGACGGGGAGCCTGTTCCCGGGCACGAAGCTGAGGCCCTCTATGTTGACGTGGGTACGGGAGAATTCAATCTCACCATTGAAGAAAGGCTTCTGGGGCACAAGGCCGGGGACGAACTGGAAGTAGAGGTAGAATATCCCGAAGACGCTCTGAACGAACGTTTGGCCGGCCATAAGGTCCTCTACAAGATCCTGATCCGGGAAGTTTATGTAAGGGATCTCAAGCCCCTTGACGATGAGTTTATCAAGAAGATGAACTTGGGGTTTGAGTCCGTTGAGGATCTACGCGAGCGCATCAAGCGACGTCTTAAGGAGGACAAGGAAAAGAAAGCCGATGAATTCGTGAAGGAACAAATCCTCAAGCAGTTGAGGGAAAAGGTCGAATTCGAAGTTCCAGAGAGGTTTGTCGAATACAAATTGGCCCGCCTGATAGAACAGATGCGGCAGAGCCTTGAGGAGAAGGGGCACACCTTTGAATCTGCAGGCATCTCTGTAAGGAAGCTTGAAGAAAAATTGCGCCCGATGGCTGAACAACAGGCCAAAGAAGATCTGATCCTGGAGAAGATCGCCGAACTTGAGAACATCACGATCGATGGTGACGAACTTGAGGAAAAGGCCAAGGAACTTGCTCAGATGTCAAGGACGAGTCTCGAAGAGGCCCGAGCTATCCTGATGACCTCCATGGTTCCGCGTATTATTGCTGATAAGACTTTGCAGTTTCTTGTTTCTCAGGCTAAAATTAAAGAGTCTCAAAAACAGGAAACCCCTCCGGCAGAAGCCTCTCCCAAATCTCAGGAAGAAGGTGAAAAGTGATGTTGATTCCCATTGTTATCGAACAGACTCCCCGAGGTGAACGAGCTTATGACATCTATTCGCGTCTCCTAAAAGAACGTATCGTTTTCATTGGTGCTCCGATAGATGACAACGTAGCCAACGTGGTAATCGCTCAGCTTCTCTTTTTGGAAGCAGAAGACCCGGATCGAGACATCACCCTCTACATCAATTCTCCAGGTGGTATCGTGACGGCTGGTCTCGCGATTTATGACACCATGCAATACATCAAGCCTGATGTTTCCACGCTGTGTCTGGGACAAGCTGCAAGCATGGCGGCGGTACTTCTAGCTGGAGGAGCTGCAGGGAAGCGTTACGCCTTGCCTCATTCGCGTATCATGCTGCATCAGCCCATTGGCAGTTTTCAGGGACAGGCCACCGACGTTGACATTCAAGCCCGAGAGATCTTGAGATTGCGTGAAATTTTGAATCGTATCCTTTCCAAGCATACTGGGCAGCCTATCGAACGTATTCAGCAAGATACAGAAAGGGATTTTTACATGTCCAGTGAGGAGGCGCAAAACTACGGATTAATTGATAAAATATTGACAGAGCGTCCTGGCAAAAAGGAGGAGAAATAATGTCCAGGAAAGGGTCTAAGGGCGGCGATTTGCACTGCTCTTTTTGCGGTAAAAGCCAGCATGAGGTCCGAAAGCTTATTGCCGGGCCAGCGGTCTATATTTGTGATGAATGTATTGAGCTATGTAACGACATTATCGCTGAGGAATATGAACGAGAGGAGGGCTCACAGAAGAGGGAATCTATCCCCAAGCCTTCGGAAATCAAGGCCTTCCTCGATCAGTACGTGGTGGGCCAGGAAAAGGCCAAGAAGATCCTTTCTGTAGCAGTACATAATCATTACAAACGTATAGAAAGCCGGGTGAATCTCGACGGAGTGGAGTTGCAAAAGAGCAATATCCTCCTTATCGGACCTACGGGATGTGGTAAGACGCTCTTGGCCCAGACTCTGGCCAAGTTTTTGAATGTGCCCTTTACCATTGCCGATGCTACCACCCTTACGGAAGCCGGTTACGTAGGCGAGGACGTGGAAAACATCATCTTGAACCTCTTGCAAGCGGCTGATTACGACGTAGAGCTTGCCCAGCGGGGAATCGTCTACATTGACGAGATAGACAAGATTGCTCGCAAAAGCGACAGTCCGTCCATTACACGAGATGTTTCCGGAGAGGGGGTGCAACAGGCCCTTTTGAAGATCTTGGAAGGCACTGTGGCCAATGTGCCACCGAAGGGTGGCCGCAAGCACCCACAACAGGAATTCATCAAGGTCGATACCACCAATATCCTCTTTATTTGTGGAGGGGCCTTTGTAGGGCTTGAGCGCATCATCAAGGAGAGACTTGGTCAGCGTTCTATTGGCTTTGGGGCCAATATCAAGAGTACCAAGGACATGACTATCGGTGAGATTCTGGCACACGTGGAACCTGAAGATCTCATCAAATTTGGAATGATTCCAGAATTCGTCGGCCGGGTGCCCATCGTAGCCACTTTGGACGAACTTACGGAAACCGAGCTGGTCAAAATCCTCACGGAACCCAAAAACGCGCTTGTCAAGCAATATGAGAAACTATTTGAAATGGACGGCGTAAAACTTAGATTTACAGAAGGAGCGCTTCAGGCCATTGCGCGGGAGGCTATCCGGCGCAAGTGTGGAGCGCGAGGTCTCCGGGCCATTATGGAGGAGGCCATGTTTGAGATCATGTATGAACTGCCTTCTATGCAGGGAGTGAAAGAGTGCGTGGTGACGGAGGAAGTCATCCTCCGCCGCGAAAAACCCATCATAATCTACGAATCGCAGGCCCAGAGGGCCTAAGGAGAGGTATGGAGACGAAAAACGAGATCTTAACTTTACCTTTACTTCCATTGAGGGATATTGTGCTTTTCCCGCATCGGCTGGTACCCCTTTTCATCGGGCGGGAGAAGAGCATCATGGCCATCGAGCATGCCATGGCCGGGGGCAAGGAGATCTTCCTAGCAGCCCAGAAAGATGCTCAGCTCGATGAGCCCCAAGAAAAAGACATTTACCGGATAGGCACCATAGGAACCATCGTTCAGATCCTTCGCCTACCGGATGGCACAGTGAAGGCCTTGATTGAAGGCAAACAACGGGCCAAGATCATCCAGTTTCTGGAAGGTCATAGTTTCTTCATGGTCCAGGTGGAACCAAAGGCCGAGGTGGTGGAAGCCGGGCCAGAGATCGAAGCGCTGGTTCGTCTTTGTCATCAGGCCTTCGAAGAATACACCAAAGTCAACAAGAAGATTCCACCGGAGGTGGTTTCTTCGATCCTCAGTTTGCGTGATCCTGCCCGTCTTTCGGACCATATTGCAGCTATTCTCAACCTAAAGCTCCCTCAGAAGCAGCGTCTCCTTGAGATGACCAACGTCAACAAGCGCTTGGAGCTGGTTTACGGCTACCTGCGCGGGGAGATGGAGGTCATTCGGCTTGAGCAGCGGATCAAGGAACGGGTTAAGAAGCAGATGGAAAAGACCCAGCGCGACTACTATCTCAACGAACAGATGCGAGCCATTCAAAAGGAGATGGGGGAGCGTGAGGACGGACGCGGCGATCTGGCCGAGCTCGAAAAACGCATCAAGCGTAAACGTTTGCCGCGAGAAGTGGCGGCTAAGGTGCGACAGGAATTTAAGAAGCTCCAGATGATGTCGCCCATGTCCGCTGAAGCCACGGTGGTGCGTAATTACATCGACTGGCTTATCAGTCTCCCCTGGTTTGAGCGCACCCAAGACAAAATAGACATTGAAGCCGCGGAACGCATCTTGGATGAGGATCATTTTGGTCTCGAAAAGCCTAAACAGCGTATTTTGGAGCATCTAGCGGTTCAAAAATTGGTCAAGAAGATTAAGGGTCCCATTCTCTGTCTGGTTGGTCCGCCAGGGGTAGGTAAGACCTCTTTGGCCAAGTCTGTGGCCCGCGCTATGGGGCGCAACTTCGTACGCATTTCCCTTGGTGGTGTACGGGATGAGGCCGAAATCCGGGGCCATCGGCGCACCTACATCGGGGCCCTTCCCGGGAAGATCATCCAGGGTATGCGAAAGGCGGGTACCATAAATCCGGTCTTTTGTCTGGACGAAGTGGACAAGATCGGGACGGACTTTCGTGGTGATCCAGCCGCGGCCCTACTTGAGGTGCTCGATCCGGAACAGAATTTTTCCTTCCAGGATCATTACCTGGAGGTAGGTTACGACCTATCTCAGGTCCTTTTTATAACCACGGCTAACGCCTTGCATACCATACCGGTGCCGCTTCTGGATCGAATGGAGATCATCGAGATCCCTGGCTACACCGAGGAGGAAAAGCTAGAGATTGCCAAGGGTTATCTCATTCCTCGCCAGCTGGAAGCTCACGGTTTGTCACCAGAGCTCGTGAAGTTTACGGACAAGGCCATTCTGGAGATCATCCGACGTTATACGCGTGAGGCAGGTGTCAGAAACCTCGAACGGGAGATTGCTACCATTTGTCGGAAGATCGCCAAGGATGTAGCCCGCAATCCCGAAGCCTTCAGGCCTACCAAGGTGCTGGTGAGCAGACTTCCCAAGTTCTTGGGAGTGCCTAGATATCGTTATGGTGTAGCGGAAGCCAAGAACGAAGTGGGGATGGCCACGGGGCTTGCCTGGACGGAGACCGGAGGTGCCCTTCTTCAGATTGAGGCTGTCATTATGCCAGGTAAAGGTAAACTCCTCATTACTGGAAAGCTGGGAGAGGTGATGCAGGAATCGGTTCAAGCGGCGATGAGCTACGTGCGTTCACGAGCGCATCAGTTGGGTCTTCCACCCGATTTCTATCAGCGGATTGACATTCACGTTCACGTTCCAGAAGGTGCCATCCCCAAGGACGGACCGAGTGCCGGGATTACCATTGCCACGGCCATCGTTTCGGCGCTTCTTAAGATTCCGGTGAAGAGTACGGTGGCCATGACCGGTGAGATTACGTTGCGCGGACGAGTACTTCCTATCGGTGGTCTCAAGGAAAAACTTTTGGCTGCCAGACGTGGAAATATCGAAACGGTTATCATTCCGGCTGAAAACGAAAAGGATCTCAAGGAGATTCCGGCCAAGGTAATAAAAGACCTCGATCTGGTGTTGGTAGAGCACATGGACGAGGTGTTGAAGGTGGCTTTGGATCTGGCGGAACCGGACAAACTCTTCCGGGATGTGCCACCTTATAGTCTCTTTGAAGAAGTGAAAGGTGGCGACGAGTTGCGAGCGCATTGAGCTTGACAGCTCGCAAGGCCACTGTTACTTTTTAGCGCGGATCGCGGGCGGATAGCTCAGCGGGAGAGCATCGGCCTTACAAGCCGGGGGTCACAGGTTCAAATCCTGTTCCGCCCACCAAGGCCGTGAAAAAAAGAGCGGGGCCGTAGTTCAGCCCGGTTAGAACGCCGGCCTGTCACGCCGGAGGTCGCGAGTTCAAATCTCGTCGGCCCCGCCAATTATATTCCTTCCTATGGATCTTCCCTTTGCCATCAAAAAGTTCTTCGAGGTGCTTCTTTACCCGTCAGGGATTGTTTTCTTCTTTTTGCTTTTGGCCTTTCTAGCCAGTTTTTCACGCTATCGTCGCAGTCAGACACGTTTTTTGTTGGCGGTGGCTTTTGTCCTGTTCTACGCTTTTTCTACTCCTTGGCTTCCACGAATCATGCTCCATCCCCTTGAAGAGTGCTATCCTGAACCTTCGTCGTCTCAAATTGCGGAAGCCCAGGCCGTGGTTTTGCTTCCGGCTTACATTGCCAGTTTGCCAGGTCTTGAACTGCGAGAACGTCCTGGTCTTGAAACCTCAAAGAGGCTTCTGGCGGCCATGCTCTTGGCCAGAGAGTATAGGCTTCCTCTCATCATTGTAGGAGGGGGCTGGCCTCAAGGACCGGGAGCCTCTTACTTGGCAGAGATTGCTTCCAAGTTTGGGCTAAAACGGGTGGAAGCTTACGATGCGGCCAATGATACCAGGTCAAGCGCGCTGGTACTTAGAAAACGGCTTGCGGGTAGAAAGTTTTTGTTGGTAAGTAGCGCTTACCATCTGCCACGAGCCGTTTATCTTTTCCGACGCGCCGGACTGGAACCCATTCCTTATCCCGCTTTTAGGTTGGTGGTATCGGGTAAAGTTTCTTTTTATGATTTTTGGCCAGATCCTTTTAATCTCTTTCGAGCCAATCGGGCTATGCACGAGTATCTAGGGCTTGCTTTTTATTGGTTAGAAGATCACATTCCTTTCTTTGAAAGGGGAAAGCATGGATCGCACGCGGGCCCTCAAAATTCTTAAAGACGCTGTAGAGGTAAAACAGGCCTTTTGGGAGAGAGAAGGGGAGAAGATTTTGGTTGCCGCCAGGAGGGTGGCCGAGACCTTTCGGACAGGACACAAACTTCTGGTCTTTGGGAATGGTGGTTCGGCGGCTGACGCGCAACATCTAGCGGCGGAGTTTGTCAATCGGTTCCGTTTGGAAAGGATGCCTTTGCCCGCGATGGCCCTCACCACTGACACCTCGATATTGACGGCCATTGCCAACGATTACGATTTTGCCGAGGTCTTTGTCAAACAGGTGATAGCTTTGGGACGCCCAGGGGACGTAGCCTTGGGGATCAGTACCAGCGGACACTCGGAAAACGTTATCAGGGCTCTGGCCAAGGCCCGGGAACTGGGGCTTTTCACCATTGGTCTTGGAGGAGGGGAAGGGGGGCGCTTGCCAGAAGTCTCTGACCTTCTGATTCTTGTCCCTTCTCGAGATACACCACGAATTCAGGAGGGACATCTTTTTTTCATTCATCTTCTCTGTGAATTGGTGGAGGAGGCGCTCTTTGGCCAGACTCAAACCGCTTGAGTTTCAAGGTCTTCGTACTTATTCTCTTTTTTCACGCCCGAGCAAGGTCTCCGTTGAGGATCTCGGTCGGCCTCTGCGTCCGGGTTTAAGTTTTCGAGATTTTTTGGCAGCCCTTCCCAAAGAGCTTGCAGCCAAGGATCTCTTAGCCATTGCTCGGCATATGGCCGAGGCCCTCAGGAACAAACGCCTTGTTCTTTGGGCCTTCGGAGCGCACGTCATTAAAGTGGGTCTCTCTCCCCTTATTATTGATCTTATGCAACGGGGAATGATTTCCGCCCTCATGCTTAATGGAGCCTGTATGGTACACGACGCCGAGCTGGCCATGGCAGGTATTACTTCCGAAGACGTGGCACAAGCCCTCAAAGATGGGAGCTTTGGGGCTTCCAGGGAGACTGGGGAGCTCCTTAACCGCGCCGCGAAGGAAGGGCGACAAAAAGGATTGGGATGGGCCCTGGGTAGGCTGATTGCCGAGTCAGATTTTCCCTTTCGAGAATTTAGTCTCTTTGGACGAGCTTATGAACTCGGAATCCCGGTCACCGTACACGTGGCCCTGGGTACGGACATCGTTCATATTCATCCAACGGCTGACGGAGCCGCTATAGGGGAGGCTTCTTTCTATGATTTTCGTCTCTTTTGTCGTTTGGTGAGTCAACTCGAAGGCGGGGTTTTCTTTTTGGCAGGTTCAGCGGTTATTTTGCCCGAAGTTTTTTTGAAGGCCCTTACCGCCGTGAGAAATCTCGGGTATAAGGTAGAACGCTTTGTGACGGTTAATTTCGATTTTGTGCGTCATTATCGTCCCATGGTAAACGTTGTTTCGCGTCCCACCATGACGGGGGGGTGCGGTTATCATATTACAGGGCACCATGAACTTTTGATTCCTTTGTTGGCTGGGGCCTTGTTGGAGGAGTTGGCTGATGAGACTTCGGCTTGACTTTGGGGAAATCGAAGTAGAAGTGGAACTTTCAGACACGGAATGTGCCCGCCTTATCTATCAGGCGGCTCCTTTTGAGTCGGTAGTTCATCTCTGGGGTGAAGAGATTTACTTTGAAACTCCGGTCTCTTTTGAACTCGATGAGACAGCCAAGGAAGTGGTAGAAGCTGGGGAGGTGGGGTATTGGCCAAGCGGCAAGGCCCTTTGTCTCTTTTTTGGCCCCACACCAATAAGCGCTCCCGGAGAGATACGTCCGGCAAGCGCGGTGAATATTGTGGGAAAGATTGTTACTCCCCTTGAAGACTTGTATCGAGTCCCGGAAGGGGCGTTGGTGGAGGTAGAAAGGCTCTAGTTGGGAGGTGAGAGGATGCCCATTTACGAATTTACTTGTGAAAAGTGTGGTGAAACCTTTGAAGAACTGGTCTTGGGAGGTCGGTTGGAAGGGATCAAATGTCCAAAGTGTGGGAGCTCAGAGGTGAAAAAGATCATGTCAGCTTGTGCCTTCAAAAGCGGTGGCAAATTTGTAAGTTCTTCTGGTGGATCGGCTTGTGCTAGTTGTGCTGGAGGAACCTGTAGTACTTGTGGGAGGTAATCTTGCACGAGAAGATCAAAGTCGGTACGCGCGGTAGCAAACTGGCGCTGGCTCAGACCAACTGGGTCATTGAAAAAATAAAAGAAAGGTATCCTGACCTTACGGTGGAGACCGTTATCATCAAGACCAAAGGGGACAAGATAACCGATGTTCCCTTGGCCAAGGTGGGAGGAAAAGGGCTTTTTGTAAAGGAAATCGAAGAAGCCCTTTTAAGGGGTGACATCGACCTGGCTGTACACAGCATGAAAGACGTCCCCACCGAACTTCCGGAAGGGCTTGAGATAGCCATTGTTCCGGAGAGAGAAAGCCCCTATGACGTGTTGATTTCCAGAGAGCTTAAAGGTCTTTTTGATTTACCTTCCGGGGCCCGGGTAGGGACGAGTAGCCTTCGTCGTTCAGCGCAGATAAGGGCCAAACGGCCGGAACTCAAGATTGAAAACCTGCGAGGCAACCTTGATACGCGTTTGCGCAAGCTTCGAGAAGGCCTCTATGAAGCGATCATCGTAGCCGAAGCGGGTCTTTTGCGTCTTGGTTTGGGAAACACTCCTCGCGAACGCTTGAGCCCGGAGATAATGTTGCCGGCCATTGGTCAGGGTGCCTTGGCTATCGAGTTGAGAAAAGAGGATTTCGAACTGAAGGAGGCCCTGGCTTTTCTCCATCACCAGGAAACCGCAGTGTGTGTAGCGGCGGAACGGGCCTTTTTGGCGGCCCTGGGTGGAGGTTGTCAGGTGCCCTTGGCGGCGTACGCCACCTTGAAAGGGCAGAGGCTTCTGCTTGAAGCCTTGATTGCCGACCCCTCCGGAGAAATCGTTTTGCGAGACCAAATTGAGGGACTTTCCTCAGAAGCTGAAGAAATGGGCCGCTCTTTGGCAGAGACCCTCCTTTCACGAGGGGGACGAAAGATATTGGATGAGGTTTACGGGAGTCTTTGATGGCGGGAAAGGTGTATCTCATAGGGGCAGGCCCTGGAGACCCGGGGCTTATCACCGAAAAAGGTAAAAAGGTGATCGAACGAGCTGATGTGATCGTTTACGATTATCTGGCCAATCCTCGTTTGCTCTCTTATGCCAAGCCAGGGGCTGAAAAGATTTACGTTGGTAAAAAAGGGGGGTGTCATACCCTTTCTCAGGAGGGCATCAACCAACTGCTGGTTGAAAAGGCCAAAGAAGGGAAGATCGTGGCCCGCTTAAAAGGTGGAGATCCCTTTCTTTTCGGACGAGGTGGAGAAGAAGCGGAGGTTCTGGTGGAAGCGGGTATCGAGTTCGAAATTGTGCCAGGGGTCACTTCAGCTATAGCAGCTCCAGCTTATGCTGGCATTCCGGTAACCCACCGCGAGCACACCTCCACTTTTTCCATGGTTACCGGGCATGAAGATCCCACCAAAGAAACATCCGCTATTTCATGGGACGCCTTGGCCAAAATTGGCACCATCGCTTTTTTGATGGGGATGAAAAATCTGCCCCGGATCTGTGAGAACCTGAAAAAAGCGGGGAAAGCGCCTGAGACTCCGGTAGCAGTGATCCAGTGGGGGAGTACTCCGCGTCAACGTGTAGTCACGGGTACTTTAGATGACATTGTTGAGAGGGTACAGAGAGCCGGTCTTGGCCCCCCCTCCATCATCCTGGTGGGTGAAGTGGTAAAACTTCGAGAAAAACTTAGTTGGTTTGAAAAGAAACCGCTTTTTGGTAAACGCATCCTAGTTACAAGGACCAGGGAGCAAGCCAGTCAATTGGTGGAGACCTTAGAACAAATGGGGGCAGAGTGCCTGGAGATACCAACCATCAAGATTGTTCCGCCTGAGAGTTTTGAGGTCCTTGATGAGGCTCTTCGTGAGCTTGAGAGCTTCGATTGGGTGATCTTTACCTCGGTGAATGGGGTTAAATATTTCTTTGATCGACTTTTTGCCTTGGGTAAAGACGCCCGGGCTATGGCCAAGGCCAAGGTGGCAGCCATAGGGACGGCTACAGCGGAGTTAATAAAAAGTTATGGTCTACTGGTGGATCTCCTGCCCAAAGAATTTCGGGCAGAGGGCCTTCTTGAGGTCCTCATGAAAGAAGATCTTTCTGGAAAAAGGGTTCTCATTCCCCGAGCCCTTGAAGCCAGAGAAATTCTTCCCGAAAAACTTCGCGAAGCTGGAGCCGAGGTGGTGGTAGCTCCAGCTTATCAGACCATTATCCCGGAGGAAGAAACGGAAGCGGCTCGAAGGGCCTTTCGAGAAGGAGTAGACGTGGTGACCTTCACCAGTTCCTCTACCGCCAAAAATTTGCTAAAGATGCTGGGTGAAGAGGCTCGGGAACTCCTCTCCGGAGTAGTTCTCGCCTCTATCGGACCAATAACCAGCGAAACTCTACGTAGAGCCGGTTTCGAGCCCACCGTCGAAGCCCAAGAGTATACGATTCCTGGTCTGGTGAAGGCGATCGTTGATTATTTTGGGGTTTCTTGACATCGATCCGGGACATGTTACTTTCTCCAATAGTTGGGCCGCTAGCTCAATTTGGTAGAGCAATGGACTCTTAATCCATAGGTTCCAGGTTCGAGTCCTGGGCGGCCCACCACTCCTCCCGATGGTTTCCAGCCACTAAATAAAAGCCCAGTTAGGCCCGGGGTACAAATAGGGTACACTTAGTTCGATTTAGTGCAGGATGCGTGCTACGAATTTGAATTAAAATGGAGACGAATTCTTATTTTTGATTCTCAGAATGACTCGATAGTTCTTCAATGGCTGAGGAGTTTTGCAGGCAAGCGTTTCAGAGCCGTCCATGCCGTACTGGAACAAGGTAAAACCCAGGAAGATAAACTCTATCGCGAAGGCGGTGAACAGGCCCTTAAGGTCAAACAGCGCGGCCGTCCTGCCGGAGGGAAACTTCTCGGCTGGCAAGCAGCTACCATTTGCAACATCATTCGAGACCACTGTCCCGATCAGTTGAAGCTTCCTTCTGCCCTTTGGACCAGAGAGGCTGTGGGACAACTGATAGAGAGGAAATTTGGGATAAAGCTTTCGATATGGACCGTAGGCAGATACTTGAGGCGCTGGAATTTTACGCCTCAAAAGCTCTTAAAGCGAGCTTATGAAAGGAATCCCAAGGAAGTGAAGGCCTGGCTTGAGAAGGAATATCCACGGATAAGGAAGAAAGCCAAGGAAGAAGGAGCCGAGATTTGGTGGGGAGATGAGACGGGAATCAGGTCTGATCACCAAGCAGGCAGGAGTTGGGGTAAGCGGCAAGAGATTTCGGTTCAACATGATTTCAGCCATCAACAACCGCGGGAAGCTGAAATTTATGATCTTTAGGGAGAGATTTACCACGGGAGTTTTTATTGATTTTTAAGAAGGCTAATAAAAACGCGAGAAAAGGTCCAGAAAATTTTTCTTATAGTTGATAATCATCGAGTACATCGAGCCAAGAGGATAAAAGAGTGGCTAAAAGACAAAGAGGACAAGCTGGAGGTATACTATTTGCCGAGAGATACAGTTCAGAACTTAATCCCGATGAGTACCTGAACCAAGATGTGAAGACGAATGCGGTGGGAAGGCGTCGAAAGCGGGATATGGAAGAGATGGAAAGTAATGTGCGAGGCTACCTAATGAGCACTCAGAGACAGCCGGAAATAGTGAGGAGTTACTTTCGCGCCCCAAGGTTAGATATGCTCTAAATTGATGTCGACTATCTTATGCTCGGATTAATAATACATTTTATCAACAGGATTTCATAGAATGAGATGTCCAAAAGAGGCTTCTACCAGTTCTTTAAGACGTTTTACAGCCTGAAAGGCATAACGAAGCATGTCTTGGTCATGAGCTGAGAGTTCTTTGGGATTTAGCCAGTAGCTAATGTTCTCCCCCCTTTGCCAATGCCGCACCTGAGCGGAAAGAGCATAGTATACTAACAAGTGAAAAGCGTGTTCGGCGTATTCGGCATCCTGAGCAGAGATAACGTGTTTTTCTTTGAGAGCTTTGATCCTTTCAAGTGTATTTACTTCACCTAAGCCTTCTTTAAGACATAATACCCGTGCAGCTTCTACTACGAAGATTAGACCACTGCGTTTTAGATGAAGTTCCCCTTTGTGAGGGCCTTCTTTTTCCACGATGAAATGTTTGAACATCCCTAGAGGTACTTTGTGGCCAGCTTCCTCTTCGAACATCTGTCGGATGACGTTGTGATGATGTTGGATTTCCCGAAGCATGAAACGTTTAAGTCCAGAAAACAGGGGTAATTCTCCCAGAAGAGGTGAAGCGTCAAAGACCAAACTTAGATAACGTACCGTATGGTAAGAGGATAACTCCAGCCAGATGAGGAATTGTTTTTGCCACTCAGAATAGCGTTTTCGCCACAGAGGATTTTCACTCATGATATAGCCAGGACAACGGGGATAGCCTATTTCTTCTAGAATTTTTCCGAATTTGGTGGCCAATTCACAAAAGTAACCGTCTATCTCGTTGAAATATTTGTCTGGATAGTCGGCGATGATCAAACCATGATCTTGGTCCGGAGCCAGCATGGCCTCACCTCGGCCATGGCTTCCGGTTACGAAGAGACAATAGGGGACTGGTGGCGGAGTTTTCATCTGGTTCAAGGCCAGTTCAAAGGCTCGCCGGTGAAGGTCCTGGTGGATGAGAGAGAGCATGGTCATGGTATCCACCGCGGAAATACCTGTGGAAAGCCGATTGGCAGCCATAGCCGGGAGATCGGCCTTTATTTCGCGCAATTCTCTTGGCTCTCGGGCCAATTCGAGACGTCCGATGATGAGGAGCGGTTCCTGATGGGTCATTCGTAAGAGATGACGTAAAGTGAGGATCCCTATGGTCTTTCCCCCTTCCACTACCGGCAAATGTTTGATGCCATAGCGGGCCAGCAGACTTAGAGCTCGATAAACTTTGTCTTTGGGAGAGATGGTAATGGCTGGAGCGCTCATGATGGCGGCTGCAGGAGTGCGATCCGGATCCACGGTTTCCCTTGAGACTACTTTGGTCAGGAGATCTCTTTCGGTGATGATGCCAACAGGCTGTTGCTGATCATCGATTACCACGGCGGAAGAGATCTGGCGTTTGGCCATTTCTTTGGCTACCTGACGCACCGAAAGGTGAGAAGGACAGGTGTAAGCTGGAGAGACCATAATCTCTCGCACCAGAGCGTGATAGGGAAAGATGTTCAGTCTTCCAGCTGCTTCCAGTCGTCTCTTTACTACCTCGCTCAACCAAAGGTCACGGTTCTCTTCGGGCATGACGCCCTCCTAGAAATTTTTTTGCAGTTTGCGCAACGAATACATTTTCTGACAAAAGTCAAAGAGGTCTTCCAGGGTGCGGATCCCTTTTTTCTTAAGATGAGGTAACAATTTCAAGAATATTTCAGCGGTGAGAAGGGCGTCTCCCAAGGCGCTGTGGAGCCCTGCCACGGGTATTCCCAATCTTTTGGCAATGGTGTCGAGGTTATGATCTTCAAATTCTTCGAATAGTCCATAGGAGATGAAAAGGGTGTCCACTACGGGAAAGTCTATCTTGAGTCCCAATTTTTGGGCTTCTATCTCCAAAAACTTGAGGTCAAAAGCGGCGTTGTGCGCCACGAGTACCGTGTCGCGACAAAAAGTCAGGAATTTGGGGAGCACCTCCCGCAAAGGTGGTTTATCTTTGACCATTTCCTCGGTGATCCCGTGGATCTTGGTGGCCTGAGGGGGAATGGGGCGTTCGGGGTTGACCAGGGTATGGAAGAAGGCCTCTCGCAAGATACGTCCTCGTTCGATGCGCACCGCTCCAATGGCCACGATTCGGTCTCCCCTGGAAGGTTCGAGACCGGTAGTCTCAGTATCGAAAGCGGTATAGGTCAATTCTTCCAGGGGGGATTTCAAGAGATCCAAACGCGGATGGGCTCCTTCAAAAAGGTCGAAGTCATAAGCCACGGGACGCCAGGTACGCGGAGTTTCGGTAATGGTCAGACTCGAGAGGTCTTCAGCGGTGCGAGCTGGTTCCAGGCCATGGGTTTCATAGGGGGCCTGGAAGCTCAATACCAGACCAAGTATCCGGCCGGATTCCTCCCGCAAAAGGCAGGCTGAGCCAGAATACCCTTTCCAATTTATCGGGAGACAACCGCCGGAAGGATGGTTACGCAGTCGCTCAAAGAGTTCCGTCAACATTTCTCTGTCAAAGATGGAAAGAGCACTTCCCCCCAAGAAGGCCCGCTCTGCACCAAAAAGCCGCCGGGCTGCAGGGTTGACCAGCACGATTCGAAAGTCTTTGCTCACTACCAGGACGGCCTCGGCGATATTTTGCAATACCAAGGCCAGGACTTCTTTTTCTAGCTGGAGTCGTCTGGTGGCTTCCTCTATCAGACGCTCCAATTCCAAAGAGCGTTTTCTGAAGGCGGCTCCCAATTTTTCGAGATGATCAGCCAAGGCTTCAAGAGAGCTCACCGGTCCTTTTTCTTCTGGCAAAAGCAGGTCGCGAGCGTGTTCCAAGACCAGAATCTCTGCTTCTCGGGCTAAACGTCTGATTTCGGCAATAGGCCCTCGATACAGGAGCATCATCAGGAAAAGAGACCAAAAGGTATAGGCAAAGCCATAGGCTAAAAAATAGAACTGTTTTCTGGGGTCGGTGGGAGCTATGTTAGCAAAGAGCCATGTAAGCCCTAAAAGGAAAGGGCACAACACTCCGCCCAGCCAAGTAAGAAAGAAGAACGTCCTCAATCTAAGACGCAAAGGTAGAGGAAACACTACTTGAGATGGGCCAAGAGGGTTTTGAATTCTGGAGTGCCGGCTCTTTCCAGTAGTTCGTAAACGATCATTTCTGTAGAGACGACCTCGGCCCCGAGGTCACGCAATCGAAAGAGTCCGTAAGCCATGTTTTCTTGGGTGCGGGAAGAGGTGGCGTCAGCTGCCACTACCACTCTCAGTCCTTCCAACAGGGCGGAGAGAGCAGTTTGATAGACGCAAATATGGGTCTCAACACCGCACAGGAGCATGGTTTGACGCCCAAGGGTTCTGATCTGGTGGGCGATCGCTTCGTTCTTGAGGGCGCTAAATTCCGTTTTGTCAAAATAGGTGGTTTCTCCAAGCAAACTGGCGATCTCTGGTACGTAAGGGCCGAGTCCTTTGGCATACTGAGTGGTTGGAATGATGGGGATCTCGAAGGTCTTGGCCAGGTGGATAAGAAGAGAGATATTCTTTTTGACTCGGTCCGCTTCGTTGACCACCGCCATGAGTTTTTCTTGGGGGTCGATGATGAGGAGAAAACAATCCTTGGCTTCAAGGAATCCTTTCATCAGAACCTCCAACCTGTGTCTAAGGGTTTCTGTTTTTCGTCTATTTCCGGAACGCGCAAGAGTCTTTCAGAAGGAGGTTTCTTCAACTCGGCCTGTAAATAACGCAGACGATCTGCAATGGTTGGGGGTTTTTCCTTGATGTTGTGGAGCAAACGATAGAGAAATCCCGGTCCTTTAGCGAGATCTGGCTTCAGGGCAAGGGCCTTTTGATAGTCTCGTACAGCTTCTTCAAATCTACCTTCTCGGTCGTTTAGAATGCCTCGGTTGGCCCAGGCCTCTGCAAATTGGGGATCTTCTCGGAGGAGCTGATCCAGGATCTTACGGGCTTGGTCGTATTCCCCAGTCTGGATGTAGACCAGGGCTTCTCCTAAACGAGCCGGCAGATAAGAAGGGTTTATTTCCTGGACTTTACGGAAGCATTCTAGGGCTCGTTCGTATTCTCCGCGAGACAAGCGGTAGTTTCCTTCCCGGTAGGTCATCTCTCCGGGAAATTCTTCCCGGTCCGCGGTGACGTAGGAGAACCCCCAGGCCAGAAGCCCTACCAGGAGAAGACCAACGATGAGATTGTGTAGATCTTGCGGTCTCATGCCCAATAAAAGAGGGGCCAGAGACGGCCCCTCTTTAATCTTTAGTCTGGCATATCCAGATCAAACCGTGCTTTTTTGAGATCTGCAATGTCTTCTACCAAGGCCTTGATCTCTTTGTCTGGCATGGTGGACATTTCCATCTTGTAAGCCAGGAACCACATCATGAAGACCCCGAGTGCCCACCAGATGATCTGCCAGGCCCAGATGGAGGGCATACCAAAGATCCAAGTGCTCATGTCTTTAGGATCACCAAAAACGGTATTCCCCAGAACCGCACCAGGACCAATGGCGAAGAAGAACCAGACCAGGGTAATGGCCCAGGCCAAGGGTACGAGTTTCTTTTTGTGTGCCGGCAACCCGGCGTGTTCCCGAAGGAAGGCGTGGAATTTGAGGCGATGCTCGGTGGCCTTACGATCTTGTGTGAAGGCCGAGACGATGATGGCGATGCCGAGGTTGAAGATAATTCCCCATCCCGCGGAGTGGATGGTGAGAGGCCAGCGTCCCCAGGCTTTGATTCCCAGCCATTTCTGGCCAATACTCTCCGTGCAAGTTACGGCGATCAGACCGGCGATGAGTCCGAGGACGATACCCTGGCGGGTGAGCCAAGGCCAATAACAGGCCCCGATCAGGGCGGGCCACATCTGGAAACCATAGGCCACGGCCAAACCACCCAAAAGCACCAGGGCGTCTTTGGAATAGGTGGCTACCAAGAGAGCCGCTCCAGCGATGAGGAAGACAGCAATTCGTCCGACCAGCTTTTGCTGGGCGTGGGTGGCATCCGGATTGATATAGAAACGATAGAGGTCACGGGTGATCATGCCACTTGCCGTGGACATATAAGCTGAACCCGTGGATTGCATGGCTGCCAGAGCGCAGACCGCCAAGATACCCACCAACCAGGGAGCCGAATCTGCCATGAGGCGAATGAGGGCCGGGACCAGCATCCCCTGTTTGCCAGGCATTTCCATGAGGTCTTTGCCAAGTTTGAGTACGTCCTTGGCAATGCCCAATTCGAGTAGCTTGGCATCCGCGCCGATGAGATGGCCTCCGAGACCCTGCATGGCGGTGAATACAATAAGGATGAAGCCGATACCAGCCGAAGAAGCCCAAACCTGCTGAGGAGCAAAAGGCTTTGGATTTTTGTTGGAGAAGGCCCACATGGAAAACGCCGGTGCAGATTGAATGCCCATGAGAGCAAACATATAGGTTAGGATCATCACGCCCGTCCAGGCTCCGCCAACAGCGCTTGGACCGGCTTTTACGAACTGGATTACACCAGGGATGGCAACGTAGTGGCTGTAACCGTCGGGGGTAAGCTTGGTGTCCACCTGGGTCATCTTGAAGATGCCTTCCTGGAGGGCATGCCAGCCACCGACGGCATTGAGGGTAATCAAGCCAATGATCACGATTCCCACCGCCAGCATGATACACTGGGCGGTGTCAACGTAAGCCACGGCTCGCAACCCTCCCAGCATCACGTAGATGACCACCACGATGGAAAGAAGCCACATTCCAGCTTCAACCCCAAGGAGTCCGTCGGTAAGGACGTTGAAGAGGAAGCCCGAGGCCCGAAATTGAAGCCCCAGATAAGGGATGGAGAAGATAAGAGCGACGATCACTACCAGGAGCCGGATGATGTTTGACTGATAGTAGTGTGAAAACATCTCGCCAGGTGTGACGTAACCAAAACGTTTCCCGAGCATCCACTGGCGCTTGAGGAAGATAACGCCGGTGAAGGGAATGGTGATGGCATAGAAGGAGGCAAAGGCGTACTGGAGTCCGTCACGGTAGATGAGACCTGGGTGTCCGATGAAAGTCCAGCCTGAGAAAGAGGTAGCAGTGGCTGCCAGCACGAAGACCCAGAGTGGAATTTTTCGGCCAGCAATGAAGTAATCGGAAGCGGTCTTGGCGGTGCGTGCCCCCTTCACCCCCCAAAAGATACAGTAAATCCAATACAAGCCCACGAAAACAAATAACCAGATTACGTGTGACGCCATACGCCCCTCCTTACCAGGAAATTTATGGACTAAACGCAGACCTTCTAACAGGAAGCGTGTTTTTCTTCAAGATGTGAGAAGATCAACTATTTTGAATGAGACGTTTAAAGAAGGAGCGGTTTGGTCCGCCCCTTCTGTCTTTTGGATTTACATGCCTTTGCGGGACTCTTCGATGGCCTGGTCGATGCGTTGCTGAAGTTCCGGAGGCAGGCCCTCTATCCGTACGTTCAGGAAACCTCGTACTACCAAGCTGGTGGCCTCTTCTTCGGTCAGTCCCCGGGCCATGAGATATTCGATCTCTTCTCGTGCAATCTTACCTACAGCGGCTTCATGGGACATATCAACGTTGGCGTGGTGGGCCTCAAGCTCCGGGATGGCAACGATATAGCCATCTTCAGAGAGCATGAGCCCCTGACATTCGAGATGGGCCTTGATTTCTGGGGCTTTGCCCACCAGGTGTCCTCGGGCGATAACTTCTCCTCCATAACAGACGGTACGGGAGATGATCTCAGCCCGGGTCTTGGGAGCCTCGAGGATTACCCGTGAACCAAGGTCCAGAAAGGAACCTTTGGGAGCCGCGATTACCGAACTGAACTGCCCTACGGCTTCTGGGCCCTTGAGACGGCAGACCGGGAAGGCTTTGATAGACCCTACTCTGTCTAGGGAGACGTAATTGGAGATCATTACTCCTTGTTCTTCCACCCAGATACCAGTACGCGGCCGCACGTGGACTCCTTCTCCCCATTCGTGAATCATAGTGTAGGTAAGCTTGCCCCCTTTCTTGATGTAGAATTCCGAAACTCCTATGTGGAGTCCGGCCACCACGTGGGGGCTAGTGGTACAACCCGTGATGATGTGCAGTTCCGCTCCTTCCTCCACGATCACAATGTTGTGGACGCGTTGAGCCACCTGGTCGGTCCGGATGTAAAGACAGGCTTGGAGGGGGTAAACTACTTTCTCTCCCGCGCGGATGCGGATGAAGTAACCATTGTCTAGGTCTTCGGCGGTCACTTTGGTAAAGATATCTTTGTCTGCGGGAACGGCCTTCCACAGATAATCCCTTACCAGCCAGTCGTATTTGCGCAGGGCTTCGGTGATGGGCAGCAACTCCACGCCTTCGGGCATCTCACAATGACAAGAAAGCACGCGGCAATCAGCTTGGATAAAGGTGCCGAGTCGATTGGCTTCTTCGGGATCAACCCCCACTTCCCTAAAGCGCTCTATTTCTTCTGGACTCAGCTCCTCCAATGACTTGGGTCCTTCTACCTCTTTGGCCGGGATAAACTTTTCCAGTTCTAACTCCGTGGCGTTTCCATTCTTCTCAGGCATTTTAGACACTCCTCATAGCCGTGTTTTTGGATCCCTTCGAAGATTTCTTGGGGATTGCCCTGACAATAGATGCGGCCGTCCAGCATAACGTAACCCCGATCTGCCGGAACGTAATGGAGGATAAAACCCGTGTGGGTGATGATAAGCCCGCTTTTTTGTCTAGGACGATGGGTATCTTTTTGGAGAAGCTTCCGGATCATCTTGCCGATGACCTCGATGTTTTCCATGTCTACACCGGATTCCGGTTCGTCGATAAGGGCAAGGTCTGGAGACTGAACGAGCAACTGAAGAAGTTCACTCTTCTTGAGCTCTCCTCCCGAAAATCCCAGATTGACATCTCGTTCGAGGAAGTCTTCAAAGCCAAACTCTTGGGCCAACTTCTGGATACGATAGCCGTTTTGGCGGGCACAAAGTTCAAGCATCTCTTTGAGTTTGACACCCTTGATGCTTGGTGGACGCTGGAACATAATCCCGATCCCTAGCCGCGCCCGTTCGTAGGGTGGAAGAGTGGTAATGTCAGTGCCCTTGAAAAAGATCTTTCCATGTCGGACGCGATACTCCGGAAACCCCATGATGGTCATGAGAAGGGAGGTCTTTCCGGAACCGTTTCGTCCAAAGAGTACGTGGGTCTCACCCACCGGAATGGAAAGGCTTACTCCTTTGAGGACTTCCTTGCCTTCAACCTCAACCCATAAATCCTGGACTTCCAACATGATGTCCGCCATTTTGGGCCCCTTGTGCAAATTTGCTCTAATTTAGAATTATTTTAACTTATTTTACCCCTTATCGCAAAGACAAAAAGCCATTAAAACTAGACCTAGTTATTTTGCAAATAAAAGAGAGGAGGCCGGACACATTCGTTGGTCAGCGTGGGCAGAAATCGATCTGGACGCCCTGAGAAGGAACCTCCGTTCCCTTAAAGAGTTGGTTGGTCCTCGGGTCTCCATCCTGCCTGTCATCAAGAGCGAGGCTTACGGACACGGTTTGATCCCAGTGGCCAAAGTGCTGGCCTCAGAAGGGGTCTATGGTTTTGGACTCTCGGACCTGGAAGAGGTGCAGCGTATCCGGGAAGCCGGTCTCGCTCTCCCGGTAATTCTGCTTTCAGGCTTCGAACCTTCCTGGTTACCAGAGATCCTGCGCTTGAGGGTGATCCCCGCGGTGATTGATCTCTATCAGTTGAGACTGTTGGCAGAATTTAGCAAACGTCAGGGGAAAAGGATAGCTTTTCACCTGAAAATTGATACCGGTATGAATCGTATGGGTATCTCCGTAAACCGGTTGGAAGAAGTGTATCAACTACTTGCTGATAACCCGCAACTTGAGTTAGCTGGAGTGATGTCTCATTTGGCTGCCGGAGAACACCCCCGCTCCCTACTCAGTCGACGCCAAAAGACATTGTTCTCATACATACTAAAAAAGATGGAACAGGAGGGATTGAAACCACGTTTCATCCATCTGGCCAATTCTGCGGCGGCTATTCTCGACCCAAAGGCGCGTTACAATCTCATTCGGCCAGGCCTGGCGCTTTACGGTGCCTATCCGAGTCCTGAGACCAGAAAGAGGGTTCGTCTCCGCCCGGTGATGACTTACAAGGCTCGGATTCTTTCGGTCAAAGAAGTGGCCAAAGGCGAGGGGATAGGTTACGGTCCGCTCTACAGGGCTTCCAAACCTATGAAATTGGCCTTGGTGCCGGTAGGTTATGATGATGGTTACCTGCGGGCCCTTTCCAACCGGGGTTTCGGTTGGCTCAAGGGTGAAAGGGTGCCGGTGGTGGGAGCGATCTCCATGCGGTGTACGGCTTTTGATGTCAGCGCCCTTCCAAAGGTATCTCCTGGGGACGAAATCATCTTGCTGGGAGGCAAGGAGGGTGAGGTCCCGGTGGAAGAGTTGGCTTCCCGAGCGGGGCTTATAAGCTACGAGCTCCTTTGTCTCCTGGGCCGAAGGGCCCCAAAAATCTACCTGAGGTCCTAAGATGTTCGGGATAGGTTTTCCGGAGTTGGTGGTCATTTTCGTGGTGGCCTTGATCGTTTTGGGGCCGGAACGCTTGCCTGAGCTGGCCCGGGGAGCTGCTCGCTGGGTCCTTGAGTTGCGCAAGGCCGCCGACGAGCTCAAAAAGGAGCTCGGGGCCGACGAGTTGGAGAGGGAACGCGATGAAGTGAGGAAGGTCAAAGAAGCCCTCTTGAGAGAGGTTTACGTTCCTCCTACCCCGGAAGAGACTCGCCGAGAACCCTTGAAAAAGTCTCGAGATTCCGCTCCAGGAACGGCCCAGGAGGATCCTTCTTCGCAACAACAAGAGACGACCAAAGATGGAAAGGCCTAGTTTTACGGTTCTTACCCATTTTGAAGAACTGCGGCGTCGCCTCCTCATCTTTATAGGGGTCCTCTTCGTTTTCTGGTTGGGTCTTTTTAGCCAGTTCTTCCGGTTAGTACCCTTTTTGATTTGGCCTTATCAGCAGGCCTTTCCCGATCGCCCCCTGGATCTCGTCTTCACCACCTTGCCAGAGGCTATCATGGCAGCCTTGAAGAGCACCTTTTTTCTGGCCCTGGCTTTCTCTCTGCCGGTATTTCTTTTCCAGACCTGGCGTTTCTTGAGTCCGGCTCTTTACGAACATGAGAAAAGAGTCCTCAGAAAGGTGATTCTTTTGGTGATTTTTATGGCTCTTGCTGGAATGGGACTGGCCTATTTCTTGGTGCTGCCCACTTTACTCAAACTTTTTTTGGGCTTGGGTTATGCCCGTTTCACTCCTTATTTACGGGTGCAAAGCTATCTTTCTTTCCTCGGTAAAGGGCTCTTGATAGCAGCCATCGTGGCCCAGTTGCCGGCCCTGGTGGCCTTGCTGGTCAAGGCGGAAATCCTTCCCACCCAGGTAAGACATCGCCGTTTTTTGTATCTAGCGGGCGGAGCCTATCTGGTGGCCCTCTTTATTTCGCCAGCGGATCTGGTTTCACAGATTATCTTGGCCGCAGTTTTTTACTGCCTTTTGGAAAGTGGTTTCCTCCTGGCCCGTGTCCTTTGAGACAAAAAACTTTTGAACGGAACGTACAGTTGATCTTAAAACCGGGCAGATGCGAAAAAAATCGATTTCAAAAAGGCCCTTCTCCTCTTTATTCTGCTAAAAAGCCAGAAATCTGGCAGGAGATGCTTTTTGACGAGACCCTTCGCCGGGTTTAAGCTCCTGTAACAAACCTTTAAAGAGGAGGTAAACTATGGTGCGTAAACTTCTAGGAATGGTGGTTGGTCTAGCCGTAGGTCTTGCCTTTTACGGTCTGGCCGTAGCAGGTGGTCAGGGTCCAGAGACCATCGTTTTGCCTTCGAAGAAAGGAAACGTTACCTTCCATCACTGGAAGCATCAGACCGAATTGAAGATTTCCTGTGGGGAATGTCATCACGGCCCGGGACACTCGGAGTACAAAGAGGGGATGAAGATCCAGAAGTGTGAAACCTGCCACAACGCCAATATGCCCAACAAGAAGCTAAACAAGCCTATGAAGGCCTTCCATACCAATTGTAAAGGTTGCCACAAAAAAATGGCAGCCAAGCATCCTAATGCTCCTACTAAGTGTAATGGATGCCACAAAAAGTAAAATGGTTATCTAGGTCGAAGAAAAGAAGCCCCCGCCACCGCGGGGGCTTTTGTAAATTTGGAGTTAAGGGGTGAGACTCATGGATCTCAAAAGATTTGGACAATGGTTGAAGGGTTTGAAAAATGAAGGAGTGGAACATCTTTCGGTAGAGGAAAGGCGATCATTTTTGAAGATTGGTCTCAAGGTGACAGGAGTTTTTGCCGGGGGGACTATCCTCTCGGTGGTATCTAAGGCTCAAGAAGTTTTTGGAGCGGCGCCGGATTACGTGGATAAATATCCCTATAAGCCTCATTATTCGATGGTGCTAATCACGGACCGATGTGTAGACTGTCAACTTTGTATGGATGCCTGTGTAAGGACGAACCATGTTCCACCTTACGGATGGAGAACGAAAATCTTTGAACGTAGGTTGCGAGTAGGACCCAACGAATATACGCGGCAGTTTATGCCAGTTCTTTGTAACCACTGTAATATTCCACCTTGTGTTCGAGTTTGTCCTACTAAAGCCACTTTTAAAGATAAAAAGACTGGTATCGTTCGCATGAATCCCAAAAAGTGTATAGGTTGTAAAACATGTATGGTAGCTTGTCCCTATAATATGCGCTATTTTAATGAAGAAAAGCGTGCGGTAGATAAATGTGATTTTTGTTGGGAATCTCGTCTTTCAAAGGGAGAAAAGTTGACAGCTTGTGCCGCGGCCTGCCCGGCTGGTGTGCGTAATTTTGGAGATCTTTCTGATCCTAACAGCAAAGTCTATAAACTCGTCCACGATCCAGACCGGGTGGTATGGGTCTTGCGTCCAGAGACTGGGGCTAGGCCCAACGTTTTTTATACTATTGATGGCCTTGGTTAAAAAGTATGAGGAGGCGGTTATGAAACGTTGGTTTTTATTGCTTTTAATTTTGGTTTTTAGTTTGGCTTTTTATCAGCCATTATTTGGCCAAGATGAAGAATATCCTGAAGAGCCGATCATCTTCACTAAACCGGTTAAGGCCGTAGTTTTCGATCATAAAACACACGTTGAAGATGCTGGTTTGAGTTGTGATGATTGCCATGACGAGCTGTTTGAAATGGCTGCTGGCACAGCAGAAGAAAACGAAGATTTCAACATGGAATCCCTGTATCAAGGAAAATACTGTGGTGCCTGCCATAATGGTGATATGGCCTTTGCTTCTAACCGGAAATGTACTACGTGCCACATTGGAGTTTTAGGGTGGCAAAAATTGCAATCCAAAGAGGGTAAATCCGAGGAAGGCGGACATCATTAAGATTAAAACTCGGATCTTTTTTGAATTTTCATGGGGAGCTTTAAAAGCTCCCCTTTTTTGTTAAAGTATCTTGACAAAGAGGTTTGAAAGTTTTTACGGAATGGAGCCGGCAAATAGCTTGGGAGGATAGATTACAAAATGATCGAGAAGGATCTGGAGGAGGTTTTAGATAAGTTACAAGAAGGTATCATTCTGGTCGACGATCAATTTCGGGTAATCTGCTTCAACAGCGCCGCTTCCAAGATCCTCAATAAATCCAAAGAAGAAGTCCTTAACCAGCCCTGTTATCGGGTGTTTGATAACGCTTCCGAAAAGGAACTTTGTATCATCATCAAGCAACAGATGGCTAAAGGGGATACGGTTCTCCAGCACCCCATTTTTTTACGTGGGAACGGCTACGACAAGGTCGTTTACGTAAGTCTCTATCCTCTCAAAGAAAACGGGAAAGTTATTTCGATTATCCTGACTCTCAACGAACGGTTGCCCTCGGTCTTTGTGAACGATCTTTTGGATAGTCTGGGTGAAGCGCTCTTCGTGGTAGACCAACAGTTTCGGATCTCGATCTTTAACAAGATGGCCGAAACCCTCACGGGATATGCCGCTCCGGAAATCATTGGAAAATACTGTGACGAAGTCTTTAAGACCAATATCTGCGGAGAAAGTTGTGTCTTGTTGAAGAGTATCAAAGAGAAAAAGACCATCAAGCGTAGCGGTATCTTCATGACCCGTGCCGATGGTACCCAGTTTCCCGTGGAAGTGACGGCAAGCCCCCTTTTTATCAAAGGGGAATTGGTGGGGGCTATGGAGATCTTTCGGGACGTGAGCTTTGAACTCCAAATGAAGACTGTCCTGGAAAACATAGGAGACGGGGTTTTTTCGGTTGACAACCATTTTCACATCATTTGTTTTAACCCTGCCATGGAAAAACTCACGGGTTATACCCTACTTGAGGCCCTGGGGAAGCCTTGTTGCGACATCGTTTGCACAGAAATTTGCGACGTAGATTGTCCCATTGTGGTGGCTATCAAAGAAGGAAAAAAGATCACCAACAAGCACACCTACATTACTCATAAATCAGGCCGGAAGATACCGGTTTCTATTACCGTGGCCCCCCTGCGAGACAGCGAAGGACGTTTGTTGGGAGCAGTTGAGACGGTACGAGATTTGAGTGAGATTCTTACCCTGAGAAAAGAACTCAACAAAAGCTATCAAATCGGGGATATCATCTCTAAGAGTCCAAAAATAAAACGCATCCTGGATATCCTTCCTGATATTGCCGAAAGTGACAGCACCGTTCTCATCACTGGAGAGTCCGGTACCGGGAAGGAGGTTTTTGCTCGAGCTATTCATGATCTTTCTCCCAGGAAGGACAAGCCTTTTGTGGCGGTCAATTGTGCTGCTATTCCGGAGACCCTTCTGGAGAGCGAACTTTTCGGTTACAAGGCCGGGGCTTTCACAGATGCCAAAAAAGACAAACCCGGACGTTTTGCTATGGCTAATGGGGGAACCCTGTTTCTAGACGAGGTAGGAGAGATCCCGATTTCTCTCCAAGTAAAACTCCTGCGCGTGTTAGAAACCAAAGAATATGAACCTCTAGGGGCTTCAAAGCCAGAGAAGGTGGATGTGCGCATCATTGCAGCTACCAATCAAAATCTGGAAACTTTGGTAGAAGAGGGAAAGTTCCGCCAGGATCTGTTTTATCGACTCAACGTGGCCCGCATCCATCTCCCCCCCTTACGGGAGAGAAAAGAAGACATTCCCCTCCTTACAGAATATTTCATCGAAAAATTTCGGGTAAGCAAAGGGCGGAACATCATAGGTATTTCAGAAGAAGCCCTTAAAATTTTAATGGACTATGATTTTCCTGGAAACGTGCGGGAGCTGGAAAACATCATCGAGTATTGTTTTATTGTCTGCAAAGAGGGAATTATCTATCCGGAACACCTTCCTGAATATCTAGTGAAAAGGGAGGAAAATCGTCCTCTCCCTTCAAGGCCTATGACCCTAGAAGAGATCGAAAAACAGGCCATCATCGAGGCCTTGAAAAGGAACAAATGGCGTAAAATGGCCACTTGCCGGGAATTGGGTATCTCGAAGGATACCCTTCGCCGGAAACTTAGAAAATACGGAATTCCGGAACAAGGCGCATTATAAGCCCACTTCCAACAAAAGAGAACACATTCCCTCCCTATTTTTCTGGAAGTCAATCTTGGAAACGCTTTTGAGAACCAGCCCTCTGAGGGCGCATTTTGCGTCCAGGAATGGAGCATTTTGCGCCCATTGAAATGGCATTGTCAAGTTTTGTTCCAATCTCTTCTGTGCGCTTTTCCTTGATCCTCTAAGGTAAAAGAAGGATACCCCTTTGATTTAGAGATTGGCATGAAATATGCACTACCTAATAAGTGAAAACAGTAAAAGAAAAATAAAGACGAAATAAAAAGTTATTTATTGAAATAAAGAGATCATACCGAAAAGAGGGCTTCAGCAGCGGTTCTTCCCCTCTTTTCGGGAAAGGAGGGGAAAAATGAAAGCCATCCAAAGCATCAAACATCTTTGGCCCTTTCATCATCAAGCCGCTTCCAAGGCTGAAACCAAGGCCCACGGTAAGGTTCAAGAGTTTGTCTTAGGCTCATTTTGCTTCCTGCTTTTTTTGGCGCTGGGGCCTTTTGCCGCTATACCAACCTTTTTGGCCACTTTTTCTATTCCTAAATGGATCGAGGAAGAAAGGGGGGAGCGTTGATGTGGAAAGAATTTTGCAGGGAAAGGGAACCACCAACAAAGAAAGACCCCTGGCCTCCGGTAAGGAAGGCTCAGGGGTCGAAAGAGGGCTTCAGCAGCGAGTTTAAAGATAATCAACTCCGTAAACTCATCAATAATGAAAGGAGGTAGTTAGCCATGGCTGAGACCCGTGTAGAAGCCTTAAAACCGTTTCAGGTAGATCTTTCTTTTGCCACGCCCAGAATAACTTTGTTAACCATCCTTTTCTTCTTGCTTACGGTGGTAGGGCTGGGAGCTGGGGTGTACGCTCTGCTTAAGGGCCATCATCATGTCTACAATGTTTTTCGGGAGATGCCCTGGGGAATGTTAATTGCGGGCTATATTTACTTTGCCATTATGTCAACTGGACTCTGCATTTTGTCCTTCCTGGGACACCTCTTCGGGGGGACTTCGCTTCTTCCTCTTTCCAATAGGGCTTTATTCCTCTCGATCGCAGCCATTATAAGTGGCTTTGCCATCATTGGTCTGGAGCTCGAGAATCCCTGGCGCATGTATTGGATGATGATCACGCCCAATCTCACCTCTAACATCATGTGGATGGGCGCGCTTTACGGTCTTTGCGTGGCCTTCATGATCCTCGAGTTTGCTCTCATCCTGGGCAAAAAGTACAAGATCGCCTTTGCCCTAGGCCTTCTTGGGGCCCTTTCTGAGATCGCGGCCAACACCAATTTGGGCGCAGTTTTCGCCCTGATCGCAGCTCGCCCCTTCTGGTATGGTAGCCAGCTGCCCATCTATTTCATCACCTCGGCTCTGATGACCGGAGCAGCGGCACTCATCGTTTTTAACTACATCGCCTATGAGGTTCGTCATAAGCCCATGGACGATCAGATGCTGCGGGCTACTTCGGCTGCGGGTAAAGTGCTCTTGCTCTTCCTGGTAGCCATTGCCCTGGCGACCATCTGGCGCTTTCTGGCCATTTTTACTGGCGGAGCGGATGCCGGAAAGCTGGCGGCGAAGGCCCTCTTGACCGGTCCTCTGGCTTTCAACTTCTGGTTTTTTGAGATCGCCCTTGGTTTGGTTGCTCCCATCATCATCCTGGCCACCGGTGGTCTTAAAAACGTACACGCCATGTTTTTGGCAGCTCTTATTACTCTCATCGGGGCTTTCTTCCAGAGATATGATCTCGTGGTAGGTGGCCAGATCGTTCATCCTTACTACGGCCTTTTTGAAGGTATTCCCAAGTATCTCCACTACACTCCTTCTGGGGCTGAGATCCTGGTCTTCTTGGGCGGTGTGGGTTTGATGGTGACGGCTTTCTTGCTCGGTGAACGCTACTTTGCGGGCGTCTTTGAGGATCGGGAGCACCATTAACATTGAATCCAGGCGGTGGCCCTATAAGGGCCACCGCTAAAAATATGGTTTGAGGAGGATGGAAGAATGAAGCGTGACAAAGCCATCTTTTCCATCGGGACGGCAGCCAAACTACTCGATGTACATCCGCGAACCCTTCGTATTTACGAAAAAGAAGGCCTTATTAAGCCTGTAAGAAGGGGAACGAGACGTTACTATTCCATGGACAATATCCAGTGGATCAATTGCCTGCGAAAGATGATCCATGAGAAGGGTCTCAACATTGCAGGTATCAAGGAGATTTTAAAATATGCTCCCTGTTGGAGCATCGTAGGATGTCCGCCGGAGAAGAGAGCAGAATGTACGGCCTATCTTTCTGCTGTTGGGAAAGACGAAAAAGAGCAGTAGTAGTTTTTCCTCTTTAGCGTTTTTGACCCCTGCCATAACACCCTTCCTGCCCCTACGGGGGCGTTTGTCTATTTCTTGACAATAATTATTTCCCCTTTTGTTGACAACAATCAATGTCAGCTTTTTCTCTATTCTGTTGATAGATAAAGAAAATAAAGACTAACTTCCTGTTTACCTGAACTATATTTTGTCAAAAATCTTGACAAATAAAATTCAACAAGTTATAAAAACAGCCGATAACAAAAAGGCAGGGGTTTCAGCTATACACTTTTTTAACAAATCCTTTGTTAGGAGGGGTGTTATGGCAGAGGTCAGAGAAGCGGTCTTGGGTCGGGAGTTAGTCCTTGCTCCCAGTAAGGCCAACACCTGGTTGGCCCTCCTTTTTGGTCTCCTTTTCGCCGTAGGGGTGGCGGTTGGTCTTCATTCGTTTCTGGTGGGTCACGAGCACGCCTACGGGGTAACCCGGGAGATTCCGTGGGGTATCCTCATCTCAACTTACGTATTCTTCGTGGTCACTTCTACGGGTCTGTGTCTTACTTCCTCCATTGGCCATGTCTTTGGGGTCCAGAGCCTCATGCCCATTGCCAGTCGAAGTGTCTTCCTGGCCATTGCAACCATTCTCAGCGGTTTTGCAGTGATTGGCTTTGAACTCGAAAATCCTTGGCGGATGCCCATTTACAACCTTATTTCGGCCAATCCCACTTCCAACATTTGGTGGATGGGAACCCTTTATGGGGCTTATCTCTTCTTCATGTTGGTAGAATTTGCCTTGTTGAAGATGGGTGAGCACAAGAAAGCCGGTCTGGCAGGGCTCCTTGGAGTAATTTCCGGTGTTGCAGCGCACAGTAACCTGGGTGCAGTCTTCGGTCTGCTGAACAGTCGTGAGTTCTGGCATGGTCCTTATATGCCTATCTACTTCATTGCTTCGGCTATGATGAGTGGAGGCGCAGCGATTATCTTCTTCACCTGGCTGGCTTACAAAATCAACGGCTGGGAGCTTGATGCCAAAATGGAGCGAGCTCTTCAGGTTACAGCTAAGATCTACGCCCTTCTCATCGCAGTGGTAATGTTCTTTACTTGCTGGAAGGTGATCTCCGGTTTGGCCGGGCATCCTCCTGGAAAATATGAGGCCATGATGGCCCTCCTGACCGGTCCCTTCGCTTTTAACTTCTGGTTTTTCGAGATCGGTCTGGGGCTGGTGCTTCCCTTCGTGACCATTCTGGCCGTGCGGGCGAAGAATATCCCGGTCATGGCTATCGTTTCTGGAGTGGCTCTCCTGTCCATCTTTGTCATGCGTTATGATCTGGTAGTAGTGGGCCAGATTGTACCCCACTTCCATGGTCTGGATATTGTGGGACAGCCCCACTACTACTCCTACACTCCTTCGCTCAACGAATGGCTGATCGTCCTCGGTGGCTTTGGGCTTTGTGGCATGCTCTTCTTCATCGGGGAGCGCATCTTCCGGGGGCACGTGGACGAGCATTAGCTTGAACCAGACGGGGGGCCGCTCAAAGGCCCCCCATTTATTTGAGACTATCAAGTATCTTGAGACTTACTTCCCGAAGTCCTTCCCTGGTTTTGCAAGAAGTTAGAAAAATTTTTTCTTCTTCGAGTCCGAGATCTTCCTTCCATCTCAAGTAAAGTTTCTTTCTTTTGGTTTTTTGGGTTCGGTCGATTTTATTGAGTACCACCACGTAGGGTCGCTTAAGGGCCTCTACGTAACGAAGGAGGCCTTGATCCAGGGCGTCTGGTTGCCGTCGAAGATCAAAGATGAGGACCAGGAGTTTGATGGGACGAGGAGCCGAAAGATAGGTCTCGATCAAGGTTCGCCATCGGAGGCGTACCTCCGGGGGTACCTTGGCAAAGCCATAGCCTGGTAGGTCCACCACGTAGAATCGGTGATCTACCCGAAAGAAGTTGATGGCCTTAGTGAAGCCAGGGGTCGAAGAGACACGGGCCAGCCTTTTCTGACCCAAAAAGGCGTTGATCAAAGAAGACTTTCCCACATTGGAGCGCCCGAGGAAGGCTACTTCTGGAAGGGAGGGAACGGGTAGAGCCTCGGGCTTGTAGACGCTTTTTTCAAATTTTATTTCACGGAAAGCGGTTTTCATGCCGAGTTTCTTTTTGATGAGGGCTGGGTAAAATAATAACAAAACTTCTCACCAAAGGTGGACACCTTATGGAAACCGTTACGATTGAAGGTATCACTCTTCATCTGGCCCATCCTGATGAGCTGAATCTGGTTTGTGTTGGTCAAGAAGAAGTTATCAAGCAAATTTTAGCGGCCTGGATGATCGTTGACGAACGAGACCTGCCCCTCAACCCCCGGCTGATCGGGAAACCAGGAGTCGGTAAGACTACCCTGGCTTACGCCGCTGCCAAGCGTTTGGGGCGGGAAGTATATATCTTCCAAGCCACGGTGGACACCCGTCCAGAAGACCTTTTGATCACGCCGGTTATTTCCGATGAAGGGCGGATTCGTTACATGGCCAGCCCCATCGTTTCGGCTATGATTCGAGGAGGAGTGGCTATCATAGATGAAGCCAACCGGATGAGTGAGAAAAGCTGGGCTTCCCTGGCCCCTCTCCTGGATTCCAGGCGTTACGTGGAATCCATCGTGGCCGGGATAAAGATTAAGGCCCATCCCGATTTCCGGATCTGTGTCACCATGAATGAGGACGCTTCTACTTTCGAGGTGCCAGAGTATATTCATTCCCGTCTTCAACCTCAGATCTACGTAGACTTTCCGGAACCCGAAGAAGAAAAGGAGATCCTTAAAGCCAACCTTCCTTTTGCAGATGAGGAGATTCTCCACTATGTGGTCTCTTTCCTTCAACTAGCACACCGGGCGGGAGAGTCTTTTAGTGTTCGTGACGGGGTCAACATCGCCCGTTACGCCCTGAAGCTTCTGAAGGGTCCCGAGAAAGGCCGTGAAGTAAAAGAGGTCTTGAAAGAAGCCATTGTCCAAACCCTGGGGCATGAGGCCCTTCTTTTTTGGCCCGAACGCGATCAAGACGGAACTCATCTCCGGCCGGTAAATTAAAAATCAGGATCATGGTGGAAGGGAATCTTCCAGAAACGCAACTAGCTAAGACACAGATCCTCTTTCTGCCTGTGCTCCATGGCAAACTCGAATTCGCCCAGGAAGTACGTCGCAGGATTTTGCAATGGCAGCCGGAGGCGGTGGCTGTGGAATACCCCTCCACCTTGCAGGAGAAGATCCTACGAGGGGTGGCCCGTCTGCCTCTGCTCTCGGTGATAAGTTACCAGGAAAAAGATGGCACCACCGTTTATCTTCTCATCGAGCCCGTCGAGCCCCTGATAGAAGCTATTCGCACCGCCCAAGAGCTAGGGATACCGGTTTATTTTGTAGATTTGGATGTTGAAGGGTATCCAGGCGTACCAGAGGTCTTTCCTGACTCTTATGCTGTTTCTCGTATTGGTTATGAACGTTATGTAAGCGAGGCCTTAAAGGTTGAATATTCTAAGAACCCCCTGGATGAACATCGGGAGAGGGCCATTGCCTATCATCTCAGAAGATTGGCAGAACGCCACAGCCGTCTGGCTTACGTGGGTGGAATGGCTCACATTCGTTCTATCATGGAGGCCCTGCAGCAGGATCTTCCTCAGCCTATGGAAAGGCGGCGTCGTGAAGGCGTTCAGATCTTTCATCTAGATGCGGTTTCTAGTCGAGAGGTCCTCTCTGAGATCGGCTTTTTTCAGGGGCGCTATGAAGAGGCCCGTAAAGAAGGATGTCTGTTAGATCGTCTCTCTCTTTACCAAGAACTCCTTCAAAAAGCCCTGATACAGCACCGGGAGAAGAACCGGGAGGAGGTCCAGCCTCGCTATCTTTCGGTGCTCAACCAATTCGTGCGCAACTATGCCCTGTTGGAAGGCCGCCTGACCCCAGATTTCTATCAATTTTTGGTGGCGGCTCGCGGGGCTGTCAATGACGACTTTGCCTGGGAACTCTGGGAGCTCGGAACAAGATATCCCTTTCAAACTGAGACGCCGGATCTTATCCCCGTGCGTCTGAGTCTGGAAGATCTTTTGAAACCTCAGCGTAAACTCAAAATTTTCAGGCGTCTGAAACCCTTACACCGTCGACGCCTGATGCCCGTGAAGAAAAAACCTGTGGAGCAACGTCCCGGGGAATGGCGAGAGGCCTGGCGTGGGATAAACATCTGTTCTTTTCCTCCAGAAGACATCGTGGTGGAGGGTTTTGGTCGCTTTGTCATGAAAAAGGCCTTGCGAGTCCTGGCGGAAGACCTGCGCCGGGTGGAGCCTTTCTTGGCTTCGATGAAAGACGGGATCGATCTTCGGGAGACCATCAGACACTGGTACGAAGGGCGTATTTACGTACGTGAAGAAAGACCTGTGGCCGGGAAGGTAGGGTCGGTGGTGGTGATCTTTGATGAAGATATCGGGCCGGAGGAACGCTATCCCTGGAAGCTTACCTGGCATGGAGAGCATGATCAGGAATCAGATATGGCCTTCTACGCCACGCGGGTCGGAGAGGTGGTGATTGGGCCGGGAATCTCTCGGTGTCATTACGGTGGGTTCATGCTCACTTATCCTCCGATGCGGGTCTACGACGTCTGGGATGATCCCCTTTTTGATTTCGCACGCACCAAACCAGAAAGGCTTTTGTTGGCGGGCATAGACTACTCCCTTGAAAAATATGTCGTGTATCTGGCCAAGAAACCGCCTACGGATTTGGCCAAACGGTTTGCCGCTCATCAGGGCAAAAAAGTCATCTATTTGCCTTTGGGACAGTTCTCTCCCACCTTTTTGAAGAAGATTCAGACCTTTCACGTCTTGGAAGGACATCACGTACGTCTTTACGCGCACAAATACATCGACGGAGAATAGGGCTTGCTTGAAATCCCCCTGAAAAGCTTTATGGTATGGGCATGAAGGATCGTTGTGTGGCGAGATTCGTTTTGGTCTTCGTTTTAGCACTGGCCTTAGTTGCCGGGGCATTAACCTTTATGAGCCGTACGGCAGAGACTTTTACGACGCAAGAAGTGGCTCCTTTGAGGCTTGAAGAGGTCAAGCTCCTGATGAAGTATCACGGCGCCACCATTGCCCGTTATACAGATGGAAAATGGTATTTCCTCTCCCCCCGTGGGCGCTGGCTTCCGTTGAAGACTAAGGCTGCCTGTCGGTATCTCGTTTCGGTCTCCCCTGATTATACGACGGATGCCTCCTGCCTCTTCTAAACCCCTTATAGGTATCATCGGTGGTGCCGGCCGGATGGGCCGGTGGTTCAAGAGACAATTCGAACGTGAGGGTTACGAGGTCCTGGTTTCTGATCGCGGCACCCCTCTTACGAACCAGGATTTGGCCCGGCGTTGTGAGGTGGTCTTTGTCTCGGTACCAATGCCCGTCTTTGCCGCGGTGATCCGGGAAATAGGTCCCCATCTTTCCGAGGAGCAGGGTCTCATCGACTTCTGTTCTCTTAAAAAGGAACAACACGAAGTGATGCTTTCAGCCACCCGGGCAGAGGTGGTTGCAGCTCACCCTCTTTTTGGTCCCGGAGAAAAGGATTTCAGGGGGCAGAAGGTGGCATTGTGGCCTTCCCGCGGGCGCCGGTGGTTCGACTGGTTTCGAACTTTCATTGAGGATATGGGAGGAGAGGCCATTGTGATCTCTCCGGAGGAACACGATCGAGTGATGGCCATCGTTCAGGTAATCAACCATTTCATGCTCCTGGCCCTGGGACGCCTCATAGAAGACTCGGGTCTGGAGCCCGAACTCCTCAGGTCTTTGGCCACCCCGAGTTTTGCTCGCCAGCTTGACATTGTGGCCCGTTTTGCCGATCAAGATCCCTACCTTTATGGTGCCATCCAGTTTGACAACCCGGAAGGGGAGAACATGCGGAAGGCCTTTCTGAAACAAGCTCAAGAGCTAGCAGAGATCGCTTCCCGTAAAGACCTCAAGGCCTTTGTCAGCCTCTTTCGAAAGGTACAAGGCTTAGGGGAGCGGCTTAAATCTTAGATGTTACGTGATTTTTTCTTTTTAGCGGTGGGTATCATCATGCTTTATGCCGGAGGCGAGGTGCTCATCCGGAGTGCTACGCGTCTGGCCCTCCTCCTGCGCCTTTCTCCCCTTTTCATTGGTCTTACTATTGTGGCCCTGGGGACTTCAGCCCCGGAGCTTGCCGCTACCCTGGTGGCCAGTTTCAAAGGAGCTGGCTCCGTGGCCTTTGGAAACGTTATCGGTTCAAACATCGCCAACTTGGGCCTGGTCTTGGGGTTGGTGGCCCTTGTGAGTCCGCTTCAGACCACCACGCGGTTTGTGACGCAGGAAGTTCCCTTTATGGTTTTTACGGGCGGTCTCCTTTTTCTAGTAGCCAGAGACGGTTTTTTGAGTCGGCTCGAAGGCTTAGTCTTTCTCCTCTTTTTGGGAGGTTTTCTCGCGGTCTTGGTGCGGCGAGACGGTTCGATGCACATCGAAGGTGATCCCTCCGAAAGACCTCTTTCCCGAATCATTATCTATCTTCTGGGCACTGCTCTGGGGGTGGGGCTTCTTTCTTGGGGAGCCGATGTCTTGATCGACGGAGCCATAGGGCTTGCCAAACGCTTCGGTATCTCGCAGCGAGTCATCGGGCTCACCCTGGTGGCAGTGGGAACCAGTTTGCCAGAGCTGGTCTCCACCCTCATCGCAGCCTACCGGCGTGCTGGAGACATCATTTTGGGGAACGTTATTGGATCAAACATCATGAATGTGTTAGCCATCCTGGGAGTGACGGCTACCATAAAACCCTTTTCTTTTGAGAAACAGGGGGTCCTCTTCGACCTCATTACTATGATGGGGTTTTTCTTCTTGAGCTGGCTGATGCTTGTACATCGGCGTTCCCTAGGACGTGTGAAGGGCTTCTTGCTTTGTTTGCTCTATTTTCTTTACGTAGGTTTTCTCTATCGTTAAGCCCTTTTGAAGCGCCAGAGGAAAAGAAGGGTCCCGGCCAGGATCATTATTACACAAAGTTCCTGTCCCCGTGTCATCCAGCCCCACAGGAGGGGGACACCGACATCAGGTTCGCGGAAAAATTCAATAAAGAAGCGGATCACGCCGTAGAGGACCAAAAAACAGGCAAATTTGGTACCACTTGGCCAGTCCTTCTTTCTCAGTTTCCACATAATGACGAACAAGAGCAAACCTTCTCCTAGGGCTTCGTAAAGCTGGGAAGGATGGCGGGGTACCGGACCCCCGGCGGGAAAGATCATTGCCCAGGGCACGTTCGTTGGTCGACCAAAAAGCTCTCCGTTTATGAAGTTACCGAGACGACCAAGGCCCAAACCAATGGGGGCCGGGACCACAAAGAGATCAGCCCAGAACCAAAAATCGAGTCGTTTACGCCAGGCATAAATTAGGCCAACGATTATCACGCCCAGAAGCCCTCCATGAAAGGACATCCCCCCTTTCCAGATGGCTAGGATCTCAAAGGGATGTTGGAGATAGTAGTCAGGAAAATATAAAAAGACATGGCCCAACCGGGCTCCCAAAATAAGACCCACAGCCAACCAGAAGATCAGATTTTCTAGTTCGGGAATGAGATCTTCTCGTCTCTTTTCTCGAAGCTGATAACGCACGAGGTAATAGGCTGCCAGAAAGCCCAGAAGATACATCAAGCCGTACCAGCGCACGGCCAAGGGGCCAATCTTTACGATGACCGGATTGATTTTGGGATAGGGCAGCATGTCTTTCGATTATAGTCCCAAAAATTGTATAGTCCCAAAAATTGTCTGGAAAAGCGGCCAATAATGCTCATCTTAAGTTTTGAAAAAATGAAAAGGGGGTGGAGTCCATGCCAATCGTGATAGGGCCAGAAGAAATCAAGGAATTTGACGTAGACGCCATGGCTATACGGGTGTTTTTGAAGGCCTTGGAGATCCTTGGGGGCCCGAGGAAACTCATTGAGCTTCGCAATCTTACCTGGGTAACCAGCCTGATGGAGGCGGCTTACGCCATCGTGCTGGCAGAGGAGGCCTTCAAGACTGAAGATGACATTGCGGATTTTTTAGGCCTTACGAGACAGACGGTACGTAACATCTTGCGGGCTGAACCAGAGCTTGTCTTGAAGAAACTTGAAGGTGAACTACACGAGAAAACCCCTCGAGCCCACACCGCTGGTGGTCTAGCAAAGCTGGCCTACAAGGAGATCAAAGAGGGACACGACGCCTTACTTTTCTTTTCAGCTGCTTTGCAAGAGGGAGCCAGGGTCTTGGGTGTGGGCTGGCCAGCTGAGGTTCTAGCCAAGATAAAGGGGCTTAGCTGGCCAGCTCGTCCGGAAGAGATCGCTGAACGACTGAAAGGTTTGGTGGTAAACGGAAAGATCTTGGAGGAGCTCCTTCGTGCCCATGAGGGGCCCTTTTCGCATCCGCGGGAGCTCCTTCACTTTTTGGCCCAAAAGGTAAAAGAGGCCTAATCGCGTGCCTTGTCCACTGACCAGTAGGCCAAAAAAAGGGTCAGGATTCCCAACCCTATGAGAATAAAGAGGTCCATGGTGTTCAGGCCCTCTCCATAAGAAGCTTGACGGATGAGTCGTGAGGCGTGGGTAAGGGGGAGGGCTTTGAGCACTATTTGAACGGGCGCGGGCATGTTTTCAACGGGGAAAAAAGTGCCTCCCAGAAAGGCCATAGGAGTGATGACGAAATTTGTTACCAGTGCTTGATCGGCGTGAGACTTGATGACCATGGCGGAGGTCACTCCCAAAGCGGCAAAGATAAAGGCGTTCAGAAAGACGCCGCTCCAAAATCCCGGACCGAAACAAAAGCTTACACCGGCTAGACTGGTGATGAGGAGGATGACACCAGTGGAGAGGAAGGCCCGGGTGACCCCGGAGAAGATTTCCCCCAAAACGTAGGCCAGGTTCGAGATGGGTGCCGCCTGGAACTCCTCAAAGACTTTGAGATAGAAACGAGCGACATTGATTTCTACGTTAATGCCAAAGCCCTGCATCATGGAAGAAGCAGCCACGAGACCGGGAATGAGAAATTCCAGATAAGGTCGTCCGCCGACGGAAAGATCCTTTCCCAATCCGAAACCGAAGGCTACCAGATAAAGAGTGGGGGAGACCGAGAAAGATAGGAGCATGCGGGGTAGGCGGTGCCAAATGATGAGGAGTTCGCGGAGATAGACAGCCCAGAAGCCCCTCATACGCGTTTTCCTGTAAAATGGACGAAGGCGTCTTCAAGATTTATGCGCCGGAGGGTAACGGTTTCACCCTTTTTGTCTAGCCCCATCATGAATTTTTCCGCTTCCTTTCGAGAAGAGAAATAGTGCGTCTCGAGACCGTCTTCCCGAACCAGGTCCACGGCAAACTGTCCCAAACTTCGAGTCAAGGCCTGAGGAGTATCGATCACGATGATCCGGCCCTGGTCGATGAAGGCTACCCGGTTGGCCAGGAATTCCGCTTCCTCGATGTAGTGAGTGGTGAGCAGGATGGTGGTTCCCTGTTGTTGGATCCGCTTGATCAGGCCCCAGAGTCTACGTCTGATATGGGGGTCGAGCCCTACGGTTGGTTCGTCGAGAAAGAGGATTCTGGGTTGGTGCATCAGGGCTCGGATGATGAGAAGTCTTCGCCTCATTCCACCGGAGAGCGTGCGCACTTTGTCACCTTTCCTCTCCAAAAGGCCTGCAAAAGACAGGAGTTCTTCGGCTCGCAGACGGATCTCCTCTTTGGGCATATTGAACAGTAGACCGTGAATGAGGAGGTTTTCCCAAAGGGTAAGCTCCAGATCAAGGTTGATGGTCTGAGGCACAAGACCGGCCATTTTCTTGGCCTTGAGTGGTTCACGAAAAACCTCGCAGTCGAAAAAAAAGGCGCGCCCTCCGCTCGGACGGGTAAGGCCGCAGAGGATGCGAATGGTAGTTGTTTTGCCGGCCCCGTTGGGCCCCAGTAGGGCGAAGAGTTCCCCGCGGGCCACAGTAAAGGTAACCCCTTTCAGGGCTTCGACTTGGCCGTAGCGTTTCCGGAGTTCTTCCACCCTAATGGCCCACATGGTTCCTCTTTCTAACACAATCAAGGTCGTTTTCTACGGCTCTCTATTTAAGAGAAAAAATTTCGTCAATCCTTACGGGCTCAATGATTTCCGGACTCCTGGTTGACAGTGGCAAAGCGGCGTTATATAAGCGCGGGAGTAATCAAATTTCGAGCGGGGAGGAGGGTTTTATGAGAAGGTATCTTGTCTTTTTGTTGGCCTTTTTTCTGATGTTGCCGTTGTCTGTGAAGGCAGCAACGAAGCCTTCCACTGAGGAACTCCTGCGCCGGATCGAACAGCTCTCCCGGGAACTTGAGGCCCTGAAGCGTCAACTGGCTGAAGTAAAGGAAGCCCAAGAGGAGCGAGTAGAGGCTGCGGAAGAGAACGCGGAGTTCATCGAGGAGCTCAAGAATAACATGGGCAAGTTCAAAGTCTGGGGAGACATCCGTACCAGAATGGATTCCACCAGGGCTTACGTGCCAGAGTACACCAATCCGTTTCTGTCTTTTCCTGGTGCGGCCCGGGCTGGTGGACATCACTACGAAAACGATACCCTCTACACCAACCGGATGCGTCTCAATCTCAAGGTAAAACCCACGGAAGACACCGTGGTGAAGATGCGTTTGGCTTACTACAAGATCTGGGGCATGAGCAATGATTATGTAGCCCCGGGTCTTTTCCTCGGAATGGGAATGAAGAATAACTTCACTTATGGCATTCGTCCCTCGGATGACAACCTTTACGTGGACCGAGCCTATTTCAACTGGTCAAACATTGGGGGACTTCCTGTTTGGGTCTCCTTTGGTCGTCGACCCACCACCCATGGTGCTCCTCGTCAGCTTCGCGAAGGGCTTGACAAGCGAGACGCCACTCCTTCGGGAATCAATTTTGACGTACCTTTTGATGGTGCCACCATTGGTTACCAGTACTCTTGGCCGTGGCCAGGTCGTATCCGTATTTGTTACGGTCGCGGTTTTGAGT
>Ga0256914_1000212_pt1 | contig 56524 bp, 49 predicted proteins | sample HulkmetaG_FD_191571 | JGI IMG/M metagenome (GOLD analysis project Ga0256914, IMG submission 191571) | Hydrothermal chimney microbial communities from Main Endeavour vent field at the Juan de Fuca Ridge, Pacific Ocean - Hulk | ecosystem: Environmental > Aquatic > Marine > Hydrothermal vents ...
ATCCCGGGCCCCTCGGGCAACTCGTCCACCAGGACCCGTCCGTGGACGGGATCCCGCAGGACCCGCCGGGAGACGTTCCAGAGGGCCGCCAGGTCCTCGTCCAGCACGGGATCCGGCCCCTCGTCCCCGAGCAGGATCCCGATCGCCGGGGCACCGTCCTCACCCCGCAGGCGTACCACGGGGAACGGCGCCGGCGTCTCCACCCGCTCGAGCACGATCCAGGATCCCCCGAGCAGCTCTCCCGCGGGGGGAGCGCCGGGGGGCGGGCCAACCAGGGTTCCGGGCACGCCGCGACCTCGTTCCCGGCGCCGGGGCGACCGGCGCCGCACGGGACCTCCCCCCGGAGAAGATAGGTTCCTCGTCCTGGCGGGACACGGGACCGGCAAGGACACGGAGGAGCCGGCACCGGGGGCGGGAAACCTCGCCGACCAGGCGGACCCGGCCGGCCGCCGCGAGCCGCTCCCCGCCTTCCCCGCAGGCGACGACCACGACGCTGCGCCACGACTCGACCAGCCGCGATCGAAGGTCCCCGAGCTCCAGGTCGTGGGGCCGCCGGAGGGCCTTCTCCGTCACGGCCAGGACCGGCACCTCCTCCCCCAGGTAGAACATCAGGCCGGGCCAGGGCCGGGAACCGAGCACGACGACGCGCTCTCCCGGTCGACGCACCCGCTCCACCGCACGGGCCACCGGGCGGGCGCTCCGGTACCGGGGCAAGGCACCCGCCGTCGCCCGGATCCCGCCGAGGAAGGCGGCCCAGGCGAGGATCGCGGCCGCGAACAGGATGCGCCCCCTCCGGCCCGCCCGGGACCACGCCTCCGCCGCGAGCAACCCCGCCGGGACCAGGAGGGCCAGGGAGACCGGGAGCACGTACAGGGGCATCCGCGAGCGGCTGACCGTGAAGACCAGGAGCGACACGCCCAGCCATCCACCGAGGAGACGCGCCCGCGGATCCCGCGCGAGATCCGGCAGGCGGCCGCGGAAGAGCTCCGGAAGGAGGAACGCCCCCCAGGGCAGCGTCCCCGCGAGAAGCACCCCGGCCGGGAGCCAGGGGGGCGCGTTGCGATGGAGCCGGTCACTGAACAGCCGCTCGTACACCTCGACGACGAGGAACCGTCGCATCCGGGCGGGGTCGTCCAGGGTGACGGCCACGTACCACCAGGCGGCGATCACCAGGAACAGGCCGAGGCCGACCGGATCCAGGAGGCGCTCGCCGGGTCGCGGGTCCCGCCGCCGCGGCCAGGCCCAGGCCAGCCCGGCGAGGGGCAGCAGGCCGGGAGGTCCCTTGACGAAGAACGCGAGGCCGAGGGCCGCCCAGGCGAGACGCAGGTCCCGCCGGCGTCCCGGGCCCGGCACGAGGAGCGCCCGGGCCCCGGCGAGCACCGCCGCCGCCTCGGCGGCTGCGAGGAGGGGGTCGGTCGTCAGCAGGGAGCCCCCGACGAACGGCAGCAGGGCCGTCGCCCAGGCGAGGGCGGCGAACGTCGCTCCTCGAGGGTCCTCCCCGGAGAAGACGCGTCCCAGCCCGGCGGCCGCCAGGGTCGAGAGGACAAAGGCGAGCCCGGTTCCCAGCCGGGCTCCCCACTCGTTGCGCCCGAGCACGGCGATCCCGGCGGCGGAGAGCCAGTACGTCGGCGGTGGCTTCGTCAGGTGGGGACGCCCCGCCAGGAGTGGCACGAGCCAGCTCCGGTGAACGAGCATCTCGCGTGCCGCCTCGGCGTACCGTCCCTCGTCCGGGTCGGCCAGGGGACGGCTCCCGAGAAAGAGGAACGCCCACGCGACGACGAGGGCCGCGAGCAGCCACGTCGCGAACGCCCCCTTTCCGGCGAACCGTCCTCGACCCATCGTCGCTCCCCTCCACCGGTCGGTGGAGCCGACAGGATACCCCCGTTGCGGCCGGGCCCGGGGACGCGCATCCTTCCTCCGCCATGCGTCTCGCCGCCCCCTGCCTCCTGCTCCTGTCGTGCCTGCTGGCCCCGCTGGCCGGTTGCGCTCCCGGGCGGGGACCGTCCCCGGAAGCACCCGGCACGGAACGGGGCGCAGGGCCGCCCCCCGGACCGGAGTTTCCGTCCGGTCGCCCCGCGGTCCCGGGACGGCGGCCGGAAGCTCCCGAGCCCCCCCGCGTTGCCTGGCCCCGGGGTTGGCGTCTCGTAGAGTCCGGGGGACTGGGGCCGGAGGCACGACCCTCGTTCTGGTGGACCCTGGACGCGGGCCACGAGGATCCGGCCCGGGCGGTCGACCGGGCCCGGGAGGCCCTGGCCCGGCGCTTCGGCGCCGCGGACGTCCCGGCGGTGCCGGCGGTGCGGGACGACACGGCGGTCGGAACGTTGGTCGCGCCGGGCCGGCGGGCGGCGATCACCGCCCGCCGGAGCGAGGGACGCACGGAGGTGCGGATCGTGCTCGGCACGGGCGTCGAGTAGAATCCTCCGCCATGGGGTCTCCGAAGGCGAAGGCACCGCGACGCGGGAGGCGGCGCCGGACGATCGCGGCCCTGCTGGTCGCGCTCCACGTGCTCGCCGCGATCGCGGGAGCGGGGGCGGCCCTCGTCCTCTCCCGCGACCTGCCCGGCATCGAGAACATCGACGTCCTGGCGTTGCCCCGGGTCACGGTTCTCCTCGACCGGTCCGGCCATCCTCTCCACAGCTTCGCCGAGCAGCGGCGGGTGCCGGTCACGCTCGACCGGATCTCCCCCCTCTTCCGCGACGCCCTCCTCGCCACCGAGGATCCCCGCTTCTACCACCACATCGGGATCGACGTCCTGGCCGTCGGCCGGGCCGTCTTCAAGACGATCATCACCCGCCGCTGGGGCGTGCAGGGCGGCAGCACGATCACCCAGCAGCTCGCACGGGATCTCTTCCTGCACCGGAAGAAGACCCTCAAGCGCAAGATCCAGGAGGCGATCCTCGCCCTGCAGATCGAGAAGCACTACTCGAAGGACGAGATCCTCACCCTCTACTGCAACCGGGTCTACTTCGGGCATGGCCGGTACGGGGTCGAGGCGGCGGCCCGGTACTTCTTCGGGAAGTCGGCGAGCGACCTCACGCTCCCCGAGGCCGCCCTGCTGGCGGGGCTGCCCCAGCGCCCCGAAGGGCTGTCCCCGATCCGTCACCCGGACCGGGCCCTCCGCCGCCGCAACCACGTCCTCCGGCGGATGGTCGCCGAGGGAAAGATCGACGCGGCAACTGCCGCCCGCGCGATGAAGGCGCCGCTCGGCGTGCATCCGCCCCGCCCGAAGAAGCCCCTCGGTCCCTACTTCGTCGAGGAGGTGCGGCGCTGGCTCCTCGGCCGCTTCGGCGAGCACGACCTCTACCGGGGCGGGCTGGTCGTCCGGACGACGCTGGACCCGACGCTCCAGGGAGCCGCCGAGCGGGCGGTCGCTTTCGGTCTCGACCTCTACGGGCGGCGGCACCGGGTGATCCCGCCCGGCGAGCCCCTGCCGGAGGGAGAGGACCCCGAGACCTGGACCGACCCGTCCTGGGCCCGGCCGCCGCAACGGGACGACATCCTCCCCGCGGTCGTCCTCGAGGTGGAGCGGACCCGGGCCCTCGTGCGTGTCGGGAAGACCCGCGCCGAGCTCGGCCCGGCCGCGATCTCGTGGACCGGGAAGGACCGTCTCGACCGGGTGCTGCGTCCCGGGACGATCGTGCCGGTCCGGGTCGTGGAACTGGACGAACACGGCGCGCCGTCCCGGCTGGAGCTCGCCTCCGCCCCCGACGTGGAGGCCGCCCTCGTCGCCCTGGACCCCGCGACGGGCGAGATCCGGGCCCTGGTCGGCGGGAAGGATTTCCGGCGGAGCCAGTTCGACCGGGCGATGCAGGCGCGACGCCAGGCCGGGTCCGCCTTCAAGCCGTTCATCTTCGCGGCCGCGCTCGAGGAAGGGTTCCTGCCCAACCAGCGGGTCCGCGACGTGCCGACCGTCTTCGTCGGCCCGGGCCAGCCCCTGCCCTACCAGCCGGAGAACTACGAGCGGGACTACGAGGGGTTCGTGACGCTCCGCCACGCCCTCGAGCATTCCCGGAACATCCCGACGATCCGCCTCCTCGACGACATCGGCTACGACCCGGCGATCACGATGGCGCGGCGCCTCGGCATCGCCGCGGACCTCAAGCCGTATCCGTCGCTGGCCCTCGGCGCCTTCGAGGTCCGGCTCGTCGACCTGGTGGCCGCCTACGCGGCGTTCGTCAACGGGGGCGTGCTGGTCACCCCCGCGCTGGTCCGGGAGGTCCACGGCCCCGAGGGAAAGGAGATCTTCCTGCACCAGCCGGAGGCGAAGGAGGTCCTGGCCCCGGAGGTGGCGGCCGAGATGGTGTCCCTGCTCGAGGGAGTCGTCCTCCGGGGAACGGGCCGGCGCGCCCAGGTCCTCGGGCGGCCCGTCGGGGGAAAGACGGGAACCACCGACCGGTTCACCGACGCGTGGTTCGTCGGGTTCACCCCCTCCCTGGCCGTCGGCGTCTGGGTCGGCCACGACCACAACCGGAGCCTCGGCCGCGGGGAAACCGGGGCGCGGGCCGCCCTCCCGATCTGGATCCGTTTCCTCCAGGAGGGACTCCGGGATGCCCCGGTCGAGGAGTTCCCGCGGCCGGCGGGGGTACGGCGTGCCCTCCTCGACGGCCGGACCGGGCGCCGGGCTCGCCGCGACATCGGGTGCCGGGAGATCGTCCTCGAGACGTTCCCCCTCGGCCGGGAACCCCGGGAATACTGCTCCCGCCGGCAGCACGTCCGCCTGTCCCTCCCCTACCCGCTCCAGGCCTGGCCGATCGATCGGAAGGGGGCCCTGGTGCTGCCTCCCGAGGAAGCGGCACGCCTCGTCACGTTCGCGCCGGGGAAGGTGTCCCTCGCGGAGGGGGGCCACGTGCTGCGCTGGTCGTGGGGAAAGAGCCGGGGCTCGATCCGGCTGGCCGGCGTCGACGATGCCTGGATGGCGCAGTACCTCGAAGCCCTGCCCCGGTGGGCGGACGTGGCGCGGACGCGACGCGAGGAGCGCGAACGCTTCCTCCGGGAAGAGCGCGAGCGCCGGGAGAAGCTCGTCGCCGAGCAGGGAAACGACGCGGTGGCCGACCTGCCCGCGCCCGAGGAGATGGTCCCGGCGGAGCTGCGGGACGGCCTCGACGGGTGGCCCGCGGAGGTCCGGACGGTCAACCGGACCGGCCGGATCCTGTGGCCCGTGGAGCCGGTCGATCCCTGATCAGTCCCCCACCGGCAGCACCGCGAGCCGGACCCGGGGAGCCCCGGCCGGCGGCGGCAGTTCCCCGGTGAGCCGGCCGCGGAGCTGCCACCGGGCCACCGCCGCGACCGCCGCCGGGTCGGTCCCGACCAGGATCTCCCGGGCATCCCACCGCTTCCCGCCGACGACCGGACGAGCGAGGTCGGCGAGCACCAGGGCCGGCGCGGGCCACCCGGCCTCCCGGAGCCGCGCGGCCACGTCGGCCCCGTCGTCGCGGACCGTTCCGTCGTCGTCGATCCGGGGACACGCCACGAGGATCCAGGCCGCCGGCGGAGATTCCGGCCCGGGCGGCCCGGCCAGCACGACCCGCTCCTCGTTCCCCACCGCCAGCGCCAGGCGGGCGGCCACGGCCCGGGACAGGGTGCTTCCCGGCCCCGGGACGGCGACGACGACGGCGGTTCCCTCCCCGGCCAGGGAAGCCCAGCCGTCAAGGGGAAAGTCGGCGCCGGTTCGCGCCAGGACGGCGGCATCGAGCAGCTCGTCGACGCGATCCTCGAGGCGCCATACCCTGCCCGGGAGAACCCGCTGCCGGTCGAGCACCTCGAGGACCAGGGGTACCCGGCGAGCCGCCGGGGCCACTGCCCGCCCGCCGGGCGTCCGGCAGGCGGGCAGGAGGAAGAGTACGGCCAGCAGCACCGCCGCGGCGGCGCCCCGCAAGCGAACCGGGTTCGTCATCCCGCCTCCCTTTCCCCGGCTTCGGCCGGCAGCATCTCCGCGACCCGGACCTCGATCGTCTCCGCGAGGAGGTCCGCGTCGATCCCGGCGGTTCGGATCACCGCCTCCCGGCGGCGGGGATCCCACCGGGCCTCGAACCCCGCGAGCTTCCCCGCGGCCGGGACGAGGGGAATGGCCGCCTGGACCAGGGCCGCCCGCCCCACCCGGGCGAGGGCGACCCCGGCAACCTTGGTCGAACCCGCGCTGACCTCCTCCCGGTCGACCCGCTGGAAACAGACCTCCGCCCGGCCGGCTCCCCGCGGCGATGCCGCCGCGGCCGCTGCCCGGGCCGCCAGGCCCAGCCGATCGAGGGCGGCAGCAATCGCCTCTCCCAGGAGGCGGGCGGTTCCCCGCAGCTCACCGGCCCGCAGCGGTCCCCGCGCCACCAGGGTCACCGCCAGGTCCCCCGGGACGTGGAGCAGCCATCCCCCACCGGTCGGGCGACGGACGACCGAGACCCCGGCCCCCCGGGCGTCCCCGGGAAGTGCGCGGGGAACATGCTGCGTCTTTCCCAGGGACAGCGTCGGGACGGCCCACCCGTGGAACCGGAGGATCCAGCGGGGTCCGTCGCCCGCCCGGGCCCGCTCCGCGAGGCCCACCTCCCGGTCCATCGCCAGCGCCCCGGGCTCGGCGCCGGCATCGAGAACGACCAGGGGCGGAACCCCGCCGGGATCACGCGTGTTCATGCCCCGAGGAAACCACCGGTCCGGGTTCCGGGCAAGCCGGGAAGGAGGCGTGACGTGCATCGGGCCTCCCGGTCGGGAGGCCCGGAAAGGCTCGGTAGGTTTGGCGGCGGCCGGTCTCGTCTGTCTCCAGCGTCAAGGGAAGGGGTTGGGAAGGGGTGTTGGTCAGGCAATCCGCGTCAACATGTGCGACCGGCCGCCGCGCCGGTGGCGCGCCCCGCGCGCCCTTCTCCTGCCCGTTGTTAAGCACGATCCATGCCACTCCTGGCCGAAACGAGCCGCCCTCGGCCGGGAATGCCCGGCCCGCACGGCGTTCCGGCTGACTCGTTTCCGGGCACCCTCCCGGACCAACGGCGTCCAGGAACCGGCCAGGGCGACCGCTCACCCGACACAGGGGCACGGGCGAAGGCGCCCGACAAGACGCAAGCCATTGTAGATCCAGATGTTACGGACTTCGCCGGCGAAGGGCGTCCCCTTCGCGCAACGTCAAGGTTTTGACGGCCTGGTGTCGAAATCGTGACGGGCGGATCACGCGGGCTCGGGCAGGGCCGCGAGACGCCTTGCCAGCACCTCGGCCTGGCCCTGGTCACCCGCCTCCCGGGAAGCCTCGACGAGCACCTCGAGCAGCTCCCGTTCCACCGCCGGCGAGTGGGGCAACCCGGCGTCGAGCACCCGGGATCCCCAGGCCAGGGCTTCCGCGGAACGCCCGGCCTCCACGAACGCCCGCGCGAGCACCAGGGCGGCATCCCAGCCCCGTTCCGCCGAGGCGAGCACCGGGGCCAGCAGCTCCGCCGCCTCGTCCACGAGTCCCATCTGGACGAGCCCCAATCCCATCTGGAAGGTGGTCTCCGCGTCCTCCCCGGAGACCGCCGCCCGGACCTCCTTCGCCAGGTGCCCGATATCGAGACCGGGGCCCCGGCCCTCGGCGTCCGGTGCCCCATCCTGCGCATCCCGCTCCCGGGGCGGAGAGCCCGGCGTCATGGCCTCCACCGGGGCCGTCGTCGACGCCGGGCGCGACGGGGCGGGCCGAGGCGCCGCGTTCCCCGGGGGCTCCCCGCCCTCCTCGTCGTCGAAGTCGTCGAGGACGATCTCGAACCCCTCGTCTTCCTCGCCGGCGGAAGAACCATCCCCGAGCGCGATCACCTCGCCGGCGGCGGGCGTCGGCGAGGCCGCCGGCCCGGGACGCAGCGCCGCCTCGACCTCCTGCTCCAGCTCGGCGAGCCCGGGGAAGCCGGGCGAAACGGCGGCCACTTCCCGGAGGACGGCCCGCGCCCGGTCCGGCAGTCCGTGGGCCAGGAGGCGACGCGCCTCGATCAGGCGAGCCTCCAGGTGGGCCGGGTCGGGACCGCCGGGGCGACCGGGCGCGGCGGGGCTCCCGGCCGACGCCTCTCCCGGCGGGCCCGGCGAATTCTCGACCCCCGGCGCTCCCGGTCGAGCCGGGGCCGCATCCTCCGCGCCACCCGGCCCGGCGGCCACGCCGGACGAGTCCGGCTCGCTCGTCAGGCGCTCGAGGAGTTCCATCGCCTCCGCCGCCCCGGGATCCCGGGTCAGGAGCCCGGAGAGGGAGCCGATCAGCAGGTCCCGCACCTCGTCGCCCCGCTCGAGAAGCCCCCGAGCCCCCGCGAGGATCCCCCGCCGGGCACCCGCCACGTCCCCGAGATCGAGGAGCACTCGCCCCGCCCACAGGCGCGCCCGGGGCGGGAGGCCGTCCCGCGCGAGGAGAGCCTCCACCGGCGCGGTCTCCGTCGGCCGGCCGGCGTGGTGGTCGAGGGAGACGCGGAGGAGCGTGAGTCCCGCGGCCACCCGTGGGTCGTCTCCGGCAAAAAGGGCCGCGTCCGGGGGCGGTGCCGCCTCCACGAGGGGAGGCAGGAGCGAGGGGAGGGCGTCGAGGGCGGAGAGGCCCTCCCGGTCGGCCTCCAGGGCCTCCCGGAAGGCCACGACGGCCCCCTCCGGGTCGCCGGTCCGGGCGAGGACCTCGGCGAGGCCCGTCCGCGCCCGCGCCCGGGAGGCCGGGTCACCGGCGGCATCCGCAAGGCGGCACAGGGCGCGCCGCGACTCCACGTCGCGGGGGAAGGCATCGGCCAGGCGCCGCCAGGCCTCCGCCGCCCGTTCGCCGTCACCGCGCGCCTCCCAGGCCCGTGCGGCCAGGAGGAGGGGCTCCCGGGCGTCGGCGACCAGGCCCTGCTCCAGCGTGCGCTCGCCGAGGAGACCCAGCAGCTCCGGCTCCGGTTCCCCGAGGCGAATCGCCCGCCGCAGGACGGCGAGGGCACGGGCACGGTATCCACCGTTCCAGTAGTCCTCGGCGAGACGCCGGAAGACCTCCCGGGCCTCGGCCTCCCTCCCGGTACGGGCGAGGGCGTCCGCCAGGCGCTGCCGGATGGCCAGGTCGTTCGGGGTCCGTTCCAGGATCCGGGCGTAGATCTCCGCCGCGCGGGCGAGGTCCCCGCGCCTCGCCGCGCCCTCCGCCTCGCGGAGCAGGTCCTGGCGGGTGCTCGCCACCGCCTCAGGCCCGGCGGCGCTCCTTGATCCGGGCCGCCTTGCCGGAGCGCTCCCGGAGGTAGTAGAGCTTCGCCCGGCGGACCCGGCCGTAACGGACCACCTCGATCTTCGCGATCATCGGCGAGTGCAGCGGGAACACCCGCTCGACGCCGATGCCGCCGGAGATCTTCCGCACGCGGAAGGTGGACCGCGTCGACTGCCTGCCGTGCTTCCGGCCGAGGACCACCCCCTGGAAGACCTGGATCCGCTCCTTCTCTCCCTCGCGGACCCGCACGTGGACCCGCACGGTGTCGCCGGGACCGAAGTCCGGGATGTCGGCCTTGAGCTGGGCCTGCTCGATGCTCCGGATGATGTCGTCACTCATCGTCGCTTCCCTCGCGCGGGTCCCGCGGGGCGTCGCCCCCGCGGGCCCGGATCAGGTCGGGTCTCCGACGCCGGGTCCGCTCCAGCGCGGCTCCCCGGCGCCAGGCCTCGATCTTCGCGTGGTGCCCGGACAGCAGCACGTCCGGCACCCGCCACCCGCGGAACTCCGCGGGCCGCGTGTAGTGGGGGTGGTCGAGCAGCGGCTCCTCGAAGGACTCGCGGACCAGCGAGGCGGGCTCCCCCACCACTCCCGGCACGAGCCGCGCGACGGCGTCGATGACGACCATCGCCGGGATCTCGCCACCGGAGAGAACATAGTCGCCGATGCTGATCTCGTCGTCCACCGCGTGTTCCCGCACGCGCTCGTCCACTCCCTCGTAGCGGCCGCAGAGGAACACCAGCCGTTCCACCGCGGCGAGTTCCCGGGCGACCCGCTGGTCGAACCGCCTGCCGGCCGGGTCCAGCAGGATCACCCGCGTCTCCTTCCCGGGGGCCTCGGCCCGGACCGCCTCCACCGCCCGGAAGAGGGGCTCGGGCTTGAGCACCATCCCGGCCCCGCCCCCGAAGGGCGTGTCGTCCACCACCCGGTGGGGCGGCTCCGCCCAGTCCCGGAGGTTCCGGGCGGTGAGCCGGAGCAGTCCCCGCTCGAGGGCCCGCCCGACCACGCCGAAGGCGAGGGGCCCCGGGAACATGTCCGGGAAGATCGTGATCACCACGAACTCCCGGAGCGGTGCCTCCCCGGTCATTCCCCCGCGCTCCCTCGCGGCCGGCGGCGGCGCGGCCGATCCACCGGTACCGCCCGGCCCGGGTCCAGCAACCCGTCCGGCGGGTCGACCACCACGCGGCCCGCGGCGGGGTCGATCTCCCGGGTGATCGCCGGGGCCAGGGGAACCAGCACCTCGCCGCCCCGGTCGAGCCGGACGACGAGCAGGTCTCCCCCGGGAGCCTCGAGGACCCCTTCCACCACGCCGACCCGGTGCCCGTCCGGCAGTTCCACGACGAGGCCCGGCAGGTCGGCCTGGCAGGGATCTCCTCCCGCCAGGTTCGGCAGCGCGTCGGCGGGCGCCACGAGCACGCCCCCGGCAAGGTCCTCCGCGTCCCCGATCCCGGTCACCCCGTCCAGGGACAGGAGGTCCCGTTCCCCGAGCCGGCGCCAACCCCGGATCGTCACCTCCCGCCGCGCCCCGTCCGGGAGTTCCAGCACGTAGCGGGCTCCCGGCACCAGGCGCTCCTCCGGCCAGTCGGTGAACAGCTCCGCGAGCAGCTCCCCCTGCCGCCCCCACGGACGGCGGAGACGGGCGAGGATCACTTCCCGGCCGGGCACGTCACCTACCTGCTACCCCGGGACCTCGACCTCGAAGCGCCGGTGGTGCCGGTGGGCGGAGATCGCGGAGAGGACCCGGAGGGACCGGATCGTCATTCCCTCCTTGCCGATCACCTGGCCCCGGTCCTCCGGGGCACAGCGGATCTCGAAGCGGGTCGCCCGGCGTCCGTCGACCACCCGGACCTCGACCTGGTCCGGGTGAGCGACCAGGGCCCTGGCGACCTGGCCGAGAGCCGCCTGCATCCGCGCGTCGTCCCGGTTCACTCGGCGGCCTCCGCGGAGGCTTCCTGCATCGCCTTCACCTTCTTCACCAGGCTGCGGACCGTGTCCGAGGCGTGGGCGCCCCTGGCGATCCAGCCCTCGTACTTCTCGACGTCGATCCAGAGCGACGGCTTCTTCCGCTCGGACGGGTCGTAGTACCCGAGGATCTCGACGTTGGGACCCGTCGGGGTGTTCCGCGAGTCGGAGACCACCACCCGGAAGAACGGGTGGTTGCGGGACCCTTCCCGCCGGAGCCTGATCTTGAGCACGGTAGCTTCTCCTTCCTTCAGCGGCCGAGCAGGCGGCGCAGCCGGTTCTTGCCCGGCGCCCCGCCGAGCTTCTTCATCATCTTCTGCATGTCGAGGAACTGCTTCAGCAGCCGGTTGACCTCCTGGACCGAGGTCCCCGAACCGCGGGCGATCCGCTTGCGCCGGGAACCGTTGAGGATCCGGTGGTTCCGGCGCTCCTCGGCGGTCATCGAGTTGATGATCGCCTCCATCCGGGCGACCTGGCGGGTGTCCACCTCGGCGTCCTCCGGGAGCTTCACCCCGGGGATCATCCCGAGCACCTGCTCGAGGGGCCCCATCTTGCGCAACTGCCTCAGGGTCGCCCGGAAATCCTCCAGGGTGAACTGGCGGCGTCGGACGGCCTTCTCGAGGCGTTCCGCCTCCTCCCGGTCGAACGCCTCCTCGGCCTTCTCGATCAGGCCGAGGACGTCCCCCATGCCGAGGATCCGGCCCGCCATCCGCGCCGGGTCGAACGGCTCGATCGCGTCGACCTTCTCGCCGATGCCGGCGAAACGGACGGGCACGCCGGTGACCGCCGCGACGGAAAGGGCGGCACCGCCCCGCGCGTCTCCATCCAGCTTCGTCAGGATCACCCCGGTGAGCGGGACCCGTTCGCGGAACGCCCGTGCCGACGTGACGGCGTCCTGCCCGGTCATCGCGTCCGCCACGTAGAGGATCTCGACCGGCTCGACCGCGGCGACGAGCTCTTCCAGCTCGGCCATCAGCTCCTCGTCCACGTGGAGCCGGCCCGCGGTGTCGAGGAGGACGACGTCGAATCCCTTCTCGCGGGCATGGCGGACGGCCTCCCGGGCCCGCTCGACCGGGGTCCCGCTCCCGTCGTGCTCGTAGGCCGCGATGCCGGCCGTCCGAGCCACCTGGATCGCCTGGAGGACCGCCGCCGGGCGGGCCAGGTCGACCGGGGCGACCAGCGGGTGCTTCCCCCGGGCCTTGAGCCAGCGGCCGAGCTTCCCCGCGGTGGTCGTTTTCCCGGACCCCTGCAGACCGACCAGCATGTAGACGGACGGAGGCCGGGAGGCCACGGCCAGCGGGCGGGTCGCCTCGTCTCCACCGAGGAGCCGGACCAGCTCGTCCCGGACGATGCGGACGACGGCCTGCCCGGGGGTCAGGCTCTTGAGCACCTCCTCGCCGAGCGCCTTCTCGCGAACGGTGGCGAGGAAGTTCCGGACGACCTTGAACGACACGTCCGCTTCGAGCAGGGCCAGACGGATCTCCCGGAGGGCCCGGTCCAGGTCCTTCTCGGTGATCCGCCCCCCCGACCGGAGGCGGTCGAGGACGCCGGTCAGGCGCTCGGTGAGCGAGTCGAACAAGAGTCCACCCTCCGCGCCCCGGGCGGGGCGCGCGAAACCCCCGGCACGATAGCACGATCCACCGTCCCGTCAAGAAGATGCGGGCGGGCGTGGGACCGGCTCAGACGTCGCCCAGCAGGTGGCCGAGCTTGAGCTTCTTCGTTCTCAGGTAGGCGACGTTCTCCTCGTTCGGAGGGATCTCGAGGGGCACCCGCTCGACGATCTCGAGGCCGTACCCCTTGAGAGCGACGAACTTCCGCGGGTTGTTGGTCAGGAGGCGGATCTTGCGTACCCCGAGCTCGTGGAGGATCTGGGCCCCGATCCCGTAGTCCCGCTGGTCGGCCCGGAACCCGAGGGCGAGGTTCGCCTCGACGGTGTCCTTCCCCTCGTCCTGGATCTCGTAGGCTCGCAGCTTGTTCGCGAGCCCGATCCCCCGTCCCTCCTGGCGAAGGTAGAGGATCACGCCCCGCCCCTCGTCCTGGACCATCCGCATGGCGCGATGGAGCTGGCTCCCGCAGTCGCACCGGCGGGAGGCGAAGACGTCCCCGGTCAGGCACTCCGAGTGGACCCGGACGAGGACCGGCTCGTCGGGATCGATCTCGCCGACGACCAGCGCCAGGTGGGTCTGGCCGTCGACGTCGTTCTCGAACGCGTGGAGCGTGAACTCCCCGTAATCGGTGGGAAGCCGGGGGCTCGCCACCCGGCGGACCAGCCGCTCGTGCGCCATCCGGTACCGGATCAGGTCGGCGATCGTGATCATCTTGAGCCCGTGCTCGGCGCAGAACGCCTCGAGGTCCGGCACCCGGGCCATCGTGCCGTCCTCCTTCATCACCTCGCAGATCACGCCGGCCGGGTAGAGCCCGGCGAGCCGGGCCAGGTCGACCGCGGCCTCGGTCTGGCCCGCGCGCTGGAGCACGCCCCCGGGGGCCGCCCGCAGCGGGAACATGTGCCCGGGGCGCAGCAGGTCCTCCGGCCGGGTCGCCGGGTCGATCGCCGCCCGGACCGTCGCCGCACGATCCGCGGCGGAGATGCCGGTCGTCGTCCCGACGCGGGCCTCGATCGACACGCAGAACGCGGTCTGGAACCGGGTCGTGTTCTCCGGGACCATCAGCGGGATCTTCAGCTCGTCGAGCCGTTCCCCGGTCATCGGCAGGCAGATCAGCCCGCGCCCGTGCTTCGCCATGAAGTTGATCGCCTCGGGAGTGACCTTCTCCGCGGCGATGGTGAGGTCCCCCTCGTTCTCCCGGTCCTCGTCGTCCACGACGACGATCATCCGCCCGGCGCGGATCTCCTCGAGGGCCTCCTCGATGGTGGCGAACGGCATCTCCCGCTCCTTCAACGCCCCCGCCCCGCGGCGGCGGCCTTGAGCATCACGTCCCACTCCACGCAGAGCCGATCCCCCGGCCGGCGACGGCCCAGCGTCGTCCGGGCGAGGGTTTCCGGCACCAGGGCGACCTCGAACCAGCCCCCTCCGAGGCGGGCCACCGTCAGGCTGACCCCGTCGAGGGCGACCGAACCCTTCTCGACGACGAGGGGCCGACCGCCCCGGGGCAGCTCCACCCGGAGCACCGCCCCGCCACCCGCCACCCGTCGCAGGCCGAGGACGCGCACCTCCTGGTCCACGTGTCCCTGCACCAGGTGGCCGCCCATCCGGTCGCCGGCCCGGAGGGCCCGCTCGAGGTGGACCTCCCGCCCCGGCCTCCAGCGGCGGCTCCCGCCGGTCCGGGCCAGCGTCTCCGGCGACAGGTCCGCCCGGAACGACCCGGGCCGCGTGATCGTCACCGTGAGACAGCAGCCATCGACCGCGATGCTCTCCCCCGGTTCCACGGGTTCCCCGGGCAGGGCGTGGCGCACCTCGAGGTCCAGGCCGGCCCCGACCCGGCGGGCGGCCACGATCCGGCCGACGTCCTGGACGAGCCCGGTGAACAAGGGTGCCCCTCCTCGCGAAGGACCCGGGACCGGCGGGGCTCTCAGGGCCGGGCCGGGCGGGCGACGACGTGGATATCGTCCCCCACCCGCTCGACCTCCGCAATCCGGAACCGGAGCCGTTCCCCGAGGAGGCGCGGGCCACCGTCCACGGCCGGGCGGGCCTCCCGGTCCCCGAGCATTGCCGGCGCGAGGAACCAGTCGAGCCGGTCGACGAGCCCCGCGTCGTGGAACCGGGCCGCCGCCCGCCCCCCGCCCTCGAGCAGGGCGGCCAGGACGCCCCGCCCCCCCAGCTCCCGGAGCAGGGCGAGCGGCTCGACCGCGAGGGGATCGTCCCCCGCGGCCGGGAGGACGACGATCTCCGCCCCGGCTGCCGCCAGCGGACCCGGGTCCCCGGAGGCAAGCCCGTCGCGGGTCGTGCAGACGAGGACGGGGGAGTCCGGTCCCTCGCGGAAGAGGCGCGCGGTCGGCGGCGTTCGCAGTCGACCGTCGAGAACGACCCGGAGGAACGGAGGCGTCTGCCCCCGTGTCGGGGGAAGCAGCACCGGGTCGTCCGCGAGCACGGTCTCCGCGCCGACCACGATCGCTCCGCAACGATCCCGCAGCTCCCGGCCCCGGGCCCGTGCCGCCTCCCCGGTGATCCAGCGGGACCGGCCCTCCCGGTCGGCGATCTTCCCGTCCATGGTGACCGCCGCCTTGTGGAGCAGGAACGCCCGGCCCTCGCTCCGGTGGACCAGGTAGTCCTCCAGCGTCTCCTCCGCCGCCCGCGCCAGCTCGCCCCGGACGAGCTCCACCCGCACGCCGGCTTCCTCGAGGATCCGGATCCCGGAGCCCCGGACCCGCGGATCCGGGTCGACCAGCCCGACGACGACCCGGCCGATTCCCCTCTCGACGATCCGCCGGGCGCACGCCGGGGTCCGCCCCTCGTGGCTGCACGGTTCCAGGGTGACGAAGAGGGTGGCCCCCCGCGCCAGCTCGCCCGCCTCGTCCAGGGCGATCGCCTCGGCATGGGGTTCCCCCGCCCGCCGGTGCCACCCCTCGGCGACGACCTTCCCCTCCCGGACGATCACGGCCCCCACCCGGGGATTGGGGGCGGTGAACCGCCCGCCCCGGGCGGCCAGCTCGAGGGCGCGCCGGAACGCGCGGGCGTCCGCCTCCCCGGTCACGCCGCCCCGCCGGCGGGCTCGAGCAGCCCGCGCACGTACTCCCGGGCGTCGAAGTCGAGAAGGTCGTCCACCCCCTCCCCCATGCCGACGTAGCGGACCGGGAGACCGAGTTCCCGGCCGATCGCGATCGCGACGCCTCCCCTCGCCGTCCCGTCCAGCTTCGTCAGGACGAGCCCGGTCACCGGGGTGACCCGGGCGAACTCCCTGGCCTGGAGGATCGCGTTCCGGCCGGTCGTGCCGTCGAGGACGAGCAGCGTGTCATGGGGGGCGCCCGGGATCGTCCTGCTGACCGAGCGGGAAATCTTCGCCAGCTCGTCCATCAGCGGTTTCTTGTTGTGAAGCCGGCCCGCGGTATCGACCAGCAGCTCGTCGGCCCCCGAGGCGGCCGCGGCCTTCGCCGCGTCGAAGGCGACCGCGGCCGGGTCGGCACCGTGCCCGGCGCGGATCACCCGGGCGCCCGCCCGCTCCCCCCAGACGACGAGCTGCTCCACCGCCGCGGCGCGGAACGTGTCGGCCGCGGCCACGACGACCTTCCTGCCCTCCCGCGCCCACCGCGCGGCCAGCTTGCCGGTCGTCGTCGTCTTCCCCGAGCCGTTGACACCGACCAGCAGGGTGACCCGCGGGCCGGACTCCGGGCGGGTCTCGGGAAACGGCGGCGGCAGGAGGGCGAGGAGCTCCTCCTCGAGCATCCGCGCCAGCTCGTCCGGGCCGGAGACCCGTTTCCCGAGGACCTTCTCCTCGAGCCCGTCCCGGAGTTCCATCGCCAGCTCTGCTCCCAGGTCGGCGAGGACGAGCGCCTCCTCCAGCTCGTCGAGCATCTCGCCATCGACCTCCCGGCCGCCGCTGCCGGCAGGCAGGATCGTCCCGATGCGCTCCCGGAGGCTCTCCCGCGTCTTCCTGAGGCCGTTCCGGATCGTGTCACGAAGCCGTCCGAGCATCAGCCGATCACCTCCAGGAGCTCCTTCGCCTTCTCCGCCCACGTGGACCCGGGCGCGAGCTCGAGGACACGGCGCAGGTGCCCGGCCGCCTCGTCCATCCTTCCCGCGCGGAACAGGGCCGAGCCCCATTCGTACAGGAAGAGCGGGTCGTCGGGAAACCCCGGGGCGGCCACGCCGTACTCCGCGAGCGCCTCGTCGGCCCGGCCGAGTTCCTCGAGCAGGCGCGCGAGTTCCCAGTGTCCCCGGTAGTACTGGGGGCGCACCTCCACCGCGCGCCGCAGGTCGGCGAGCGCCAGGTCGGTGCGCCCCATCCGCTTCTCGATCAGCGCCCGGTTCAGCCAGATCTTTTCCGGGAAGGCATAGGCCCGGTTGGCGAGGGCCCGGGTGAGAACATCGATCGCCTCCCGGGGACGCCCCAGCTTCTCGAGACAGGTGGCGAGGAGCATGCTCGCGTCGGTGTACCCGGGATTCGCCTCGAGGGCGCGCCGGAACGCCCGGGCCGCGTCCTCCCAGGCCTCCCGGCTCCAGTGGACGTAACCCTCGTAGTAGTAGAGCACGGGGAGGATCTTCGCCTCCCGCCCCGCCATCCGGATCGCCTTCCGGATCTCCTCGAGGGCGAGGGGGGCGTTCCCCTGCTCGAAGTAGGCCTGGGCCAGCTTGTAGTGCTGCAGGGGCCCGTCCTTCGGCGGCGGCGACTCCGCGGGCCCGGGAGTGGCGCACCCGGGCGCCAGGAGCGCCGCCAGCAGCACCGCCGCGGCCAGGATCGAACCCGGCTTCCGCATCGTCGTCTCCTCCGCGTTCCCCGCCCGGGTCGACGCCCCGGCAGGATAGCCCATCACCGCCCGAACAGCCGCGCAAGGAAACCGCGGCGGCGCGGGTCCGGCGGCCGGGGAGGCGGCGGCTCCACCGGCTCGCCCGTGAGAAACGCCCGGGGCCAGTCGAGGGTCGCCCGCCGCGCCGCCTCCTCGCCCGCCAGCTCCGCCCACCGGTCCCGCGCCGCCGCCAGCGCCGGTGGTCGGTACTCCGGGTCGTGGGCGTCCGACCCCAGGACGTGGACGAGACCCCGCCGGACCCATTCCTCCGAGAGCGCCCGGATCGCCTTGCCGAACGTGCCGAGGAGGCTCGAGCTCGTCATCTGCCCGAGGGCGCCGAGCTCGACCATCCGCTCCCACCGCGACGGATCCTCGAGGAACCAGCGGGTCCGCTCGGGATGGGCGATCACCGGCGTGATCCCGGCGAGCTTCAGCTCGAAGATCGTCTCCTCGATCCGCACCGGCCGCGTGCGGTAGGGACACTCGAGGAGCAGCCACCTTCCAGCGTCGCCGTACGTGAGCAGGCGCCCGTCCCGCACCCGTTCCGGCAGGCGGGGAGCCAGGTGGACCTCCGACCCGGCCGCGATCTCGAGGGGGATTCCCTCGTCCTCGAGCACCCGGCGGAACTCCGCGATCGCCCCGAGCACCTTCGGGCGCTCGTTCCACCAGTCCCCCTCCCGGACGTGGGGGGTCGCGACCACGGTCGTCACGCCGTCCGCGGCGGCGATCCGCGCCATCGCGACGGCCGTCTCCCGGTCGGGAGCACCATCGTCGATTCCCGGCAGGATGTGGCAATGGGTGTCGATCACGTCGTCCCGTCCTCGGGCTCGGCCCGGAGCGGCCTCGCCAGCAGGTCGGCGAGGGCCCGCCGCGGGTCCTTGTCCTCGAACAGGATGCCATGAACCTCCACGGCGATCGGCATCTCGACCCCGTGCTCCCGGGCAAGGCGCACGGCGGCGCGGGTCGTCTCGACCCCCTCGGCAACCTCGCGCATCCCCGCGAGGACATCCGCCAGCCTCCGGCCACGGCCGAGTTCCTGGCCGACGCGCCGGTTGCGGGACAGGTTGCCGGTGCAGGTGAGCACCAGGTCCCCGAGACCGGCGAGTCCCATGAACGTGTCCCGGCGGGCGCCCATCGCCGTGCCGAGGCGGGCGATCTCGGCAAGGGCGCGGGTGACCAGGGCCGCCATCGTGTTCGACCCGAAACCGAGACCGGCCGCCACTCCCGCGGCAATGGCGACGACGTTCTTGAGGGCGCCGCACAACTCGGCGCCGAGGCGATCATCCGACCGGTAGACCCGGAGGCTGCCCCCGGCGAACGCCTCCTGGACGCGCCGCGCGACCTCCTCCGGCCCGGCGGCCACGACGGCGGTCGGCTGCCCCTCGGCGAGCTCCCGCGCGAACGACGGGCCGGTGAGGGCGACGGTTCTTGCCCTGGCGCTCGACCCGAGCGTCTCCGCAACGATCCGGTCGGGGAGCGCCAGCGTGCCGACCTCGATTCCCTTGCACGCGAGGACCAGGTCGGCTCCGGGTCGGAACGCGGCCGTGCCCGGGCCCTCCAGCACCGCCCGGAGCGCCTGGGTCGGCACCGCGAGGACCACGAGGTCCGCGTTCGCCAGGGCCTCTTCCGCGTCGGCAGTCACCCGGAGCCCGGCCGGGAACCGGATCCCGGGCAGGTAGGTCGGGTTTTCCCGGCGCGTCTCGAGTTCTTCCGCGAACGGCGCCCGGCGGGACCACAGCCGGACCTCGTGGCGAGCGGCCAGGTGGACCGCGAGGGCCGTACCCCACGACCCGGCACCCAGGACGGTGGCCCTCACGGGGCCGTCTCCCGCCGCGCGCCGCCGATCCGGTGTTCCTCTCCCCGGAGAAGGCGACGCAGGTTCTCCCGGTGACGAACCCAGACGATCGCGGCGAGCGCGATGGCGCCGCCACCGACGCCCGGGGCGGTCCCGGGCAGCAGCGACCCGGCGATCGCCGCCGCGAGCGACGCCGCCAGGGAGCCGAGCGACACGATCCGGGTCGGCACCGCGAGCACGAGGAAGACGCCGAGGGCGATCGCCGCCAGGCGCGGATCGGCGGCGAGCAGCACCCCGAGCGTACTGGCCACACCCTTCCCTCCCCGGAATCCCAGCCAGGGAGTCCAGCAGTGCCCGGCCACGGGAGCGACCAGGGCGGCCGCGTGAACCCAGGCCGGTGCGTCCGCCGGGAGGAGCCAGCGGACGGCGAGCCACCATCCCGCGGCGGCCTTTCCCATGTCGAGCAGGAGGGTCAGGACGCCCAGCGCCGGGCCCGCGGTCCGCAGCGTGTTCGTCGCGCCGATGTTCCCCGACCCGACCCTTCGCGGGTCGCCCCTCCCGGACAGCAGGGACAGGAGGAGACCGAAGGGAATCGAACCGAGCAGGAACCCGGCGACGAGGGCGAGCGCGATGCGCGCGGTCACGGTGCGGATCCTCCTCCGACGGGCGCCCGGGCGAGCGCCTCGTACCGGGCCCCGTCGGGCGCCAGGTGGGAGCGGTACAGGACGACCTCCTCCACCGGCACCGGCCCGAACTCCGGGACGAAGGGATCCGGGCGTCCGGGCAGGAGTGGGCGCCGGTCCCGCCGCGCACGCGCGAGGGTCAGGTGGGGCCGGAACGGCCGCCGCTCCCGGGAAAAGCCGAGATCGACGACGGCCTCCTCCACGGCGCGGGCCAGCCCGGCGAGCGGGTCCAGCTCTCCGCGCAGGCCGGCCCACAGGACGCGGGGCCGGCCGGGACCGGGGAAGACGCCCCACCCCGCCGCCGTCACCGCCAGGGGACGCGCCGCCGCGGCCACCCGTTCCAGGCTCTCCGCCAGGGAATCCACCAGGCCCGGGTCGGTCTCCCCGAGAAACCGCAGCGTCAGGTGGATCCCCTCGGGGCGAACCGGGCGCCATCCGCGCCGCCGGGCACCCCATTCCCCGGTCCAGTCGACCATCGCCCGGAGGGTGCCCCCCGGCACCGGAACGGCCACGAAGAGGCGCCAGCCGCTCAACAGCGTTCCCCCCCCGCCTCGACCACCTCGCCCAATGGATCGAGCCCGAGCAACAGCCGCCGCACCTGCTCGAGGGCGATGGTCGTCGCCCACGCCCGGATCGCGCCGCGGTCCCCCGGGAAGACATGGCGGGTGACCCGCTCCTCGCGGCCGTCCGCGACACCGATGTAGACGAGGCCGACCGGCTTCGTGTCGGTGCCGCCACCGGGGCCGGCGATCCCGGTGGTCGCCACGGAGACCTCGACCCCGAGCCGCTCGCGGGCGCCCCGGGCCATCGCGAGGGCGGTCTCCGGGCTGACGGCACCGCAGCGATCGAGGAGGGCCTCGGGCACCCCGAGGAAGCGGGTCTTCTCCTCGTTGGCGTACGCGACGACCCCGCCGGCGAAGAACTCGCTGGCCCCCGCGAGATCGGTCACCCGCTTGGCGACCAGCCCGCCGGTGCAGGACTCCGCCGCGCCCAGGCGGGCCCCGCGCTCCCGCAACAGGCGACCGAGCACCTCGACCAGCGTGGTCTCGTCCCGCCCGTAACAGGCATCCCCGAGGGCCGCGGCGACCTTCTCCATGGCGGCCTCGAGGAGATCCCGCGCGTCCGCCTCGTCATCCCCGCGCGCCGCGAGGGCAACCTCGACCTCGCCCGGAAGGGCGTAGAACCCCGCCCGGAGGCGTGGATCTTCCGGCAGGACCTCCCCGACCCGCCGCGCCACCTCGAGTTCCGTGAGCCCGGCGGTCCGGAGGGCGCCCGCGAGGAGCACGGAGCTGCCCGCCAGCTCGCGCCGGACCCGCGGGATCACCGACCGCTCGACCATGTCGCGGAACTCGGCGGGAACGCCGGGCAGACCGAAGAAGAGGGCCCTCCGGTGCCGCAACACGAAGCCGGACGCCGATCCCTTGGGATTCGGCACCGGCTCGGCACCCTCGGGCAGGAGCGCCATCACCCGCGCCCCCTCCGGCATCTCGAGACCGCGGTCGCGGTAGCGCTTCTCCAGGGCGGCGAGCAGTCCCTCGTGAACGACCAGCGGAACACCGAGGGCCTTCGCCACCCCCTGCCGGGTGCGGTCGTCCACGGTCGGCCCCAGGCCTCCCGCGACGACGACCAGGTCGCTCCCCGAGCCGAGCGCCGCGTCGACCGCGGCGGCGATCCGGTCCTCGTCGTCCTCCACCAGCACGCGGGACGTCAGCTCGACCCCCAGCGGACCGAGCTGGGCCCCGAGCCAGGGCCCGTTCCGCTCCTCGCGCCGGCCGGATACCAGCTCGCCACCGACCCCGAGGAAGATCGCCTCCGGTCGTCTCATCGTCTTCCTCCCCGCCCGTCTCCCGCGTCCTCCGCCAGCAGGCCGGGCGCGATCCGGACGGCCTTCCAGACGTAGTGGGCCGCCGACCCGAGGGCGAGCAGCATCGAGACCCAGAGGGCCGCGACTCCGAGGACACCGTACCGGCCCCACCGGTCCAGGGTCCGCGTCAGGATCAGCAGGACGATGGCCACCACCTGGGACGCCGTCTTGAGCTTCCCCCAGGGGGGCGCCGGCAGGACGATTCCCCGGGTCAGCAGGACGGACCGCAGGCCGGACACGACGAACTCCCTGCCGATGATGATCACGACCATCCAGGCGGGGGCCAGGCCCATCGCGACCAGGGAGATGAACGCCGCGGAGGTCAGCAGCTTGTCGGCCAGGGGATCGAGGAGCGTGCCGATGACGGTCACCTGGCGGCGGCGGCGCGCGAGCCAGCCGTCGAGGATGTCGGTCACGGTCGCGAGCAGGAAGATCGCCACCCCGAGAACCTCCCGGAGGGCCGGGGAAGCCGCGCCGAAGAGGGGCGTGTCGGCCAGGCGCGACGGCGGCGCCAGGAGGACCACGACCAGGATCGGGACCAGGAAGATCCGGAAGATCGTGAGGATGGTCGGCAGGTTCATGAGCGCCCCGGTTCCGCCCCGAAGGCGGTGGGCGGCCCCCCCGGAGCGAGAGGCACCCCGCCGCCGGAAGCCGCAGCAGCCTACCACGGTGCGGGAAAGCGCAGCAACGAGCGCAGGCTCCCGGGGAACTGCTTGCCCCGGGCGCCGGGTCGGCGTACCCATCCACCGCGGGTCGGCGGGGCCGGCCCCGAAGGGGAGGTCCGGGAGATGGACGTCCGGCAAGAAGGTGGCGAGCTCGGCACGGGGCCCGGCGGGCACGCCACCCGGTCACGGCCGGGACTGGAGCGCATCGCCTCCCTCCGGGACGCCCGCAGGGCCCTCGACGCCCTCGATCTCGGCGCCTTCCACGAGGCGGCCCGCCGGCTGCCGGGGGCCCTCGACGGGTCCCTCGGCCGCGTCGCCCTGGCTCTCGTCCTGTACGACCTGCTCCTCGAGGCGGCGGTCCTGTTCCGCCGCGGTCCGGTCACCAACCGGGAGCGGGAGGCTTGGCTCCTCGCCCTGGCCGAGGGCGAACGGGGCCCGGGACTCGCGCCGGCGTTCCGTGGCCTCCTGCGGGACGTGCTCCCGTCACCCGGCAGTCCCTGCGTGCGGGTCCACCCCCTGGTCGCCCGGGCCCGGGCGTTCATCGACGATCACCACTCCGAGGACGTGTCCCTCGCCCGGGTGGCGGCCCGCCTGGGAACGACGAGGAGCTACCTGTCGACGCTGTTCCGCCGGCACTGCGGCATCACCCTGACCGAGTACATCCACCGCGTCCGGGTCCGCCGGGCGATCGGCCTCCTGCGATCGGGCAAGGACAGTCTCGCGGAGGTCGCCTTCGCGGTCGGCTACCGCAGCTACCGCCACTTCCACCGCAGTTTCCGGCGGCTCACCGGCCTGGCGCCCAAGGAATGGGTGCGCCGGGCCCGCTCCGGCCAGCGTCCCCCGGTCCCGTTTCTCCTCCCCGGAGAGCAGCGGCCAGCAGGCGAAAGTCCTGTGGCGGAGCACCCGGTCGATCATTAGGCTTGATCCTCGAGAACGTCTCCGTTCCCCCGGGGCCGGCCCGGTCCCCCAGGAGGAAGTGCCCGATGACCTCGAGACTCCGGTCGTTCGTCGTTCCGCTGCTGCTGGTTTCCCTCGTCGCGCTGCCGGCGTCCGTCACCGCCCTTGCCGGCAACGACGACCTGGACGCGATCGTCACGCGCCTGGGATCGGCGAGCATGCGGGACCGGATCATGGGGCTCCGGGACATGATGCGGCTCAAGGTCCCGGCGGAGAAGGCGCGGCCGATCCTCGAGAAGATGATCCAGGACCCCAGCGCCGAGGTCCGGGCCGAGCTGGTCTGGACGATCTACGAGCTCCTCGGTGGAAAGGGAGCGGACCTGCTCGAGAAGCTGTACGCCGACCCGGACCACAAGGTCCGCGACGGCGCGCTGCGGGCCGCCTGCCGGATGTGGGACGTCCCCGACGCCCGGGACCTCTGCCGGGCCGGGATGGACGACCCCGATCACCGGGCCCGCATCGAGGTGATCAACACGCTGAAGGAGTTCTTCCCCCACGACCCGGAGGCCGCCGCCCTCTTCCGCAGGGGGCTCCAGGACCCGTCCGAGATGGTCCAGCGCTCGGCGGTGTTCGGGGCCCAGGCGGCCCGTGACCCCGAGGCGGTACCCCTCCTGGCCAGGGTGCTCCGGGAGTCCAGCGACCTGGCGGCGGTTCCCGCGGCGGACGAGGCCCTGGCGACGATCGGCACCGACGAGGCCGTCGACGTGCTCGTCTCCGTGCTGCCCCGCCCCAAGGGCGAGCCGGGCAAGCCGGCCAGGCCGACCGACGCGGTGCGTGCGGCGGCCGCGCGGGCCCTCGCCCGGATCCGCAACCCGAAGGCCCTCCCCGCGCTCCGGAAGGCCCTCGACGACCCGTCCCTGATCGTCCGGCTCGGCGCGATGGAGGCGATCCTCCAGATGAAGGACCGGAAGGCCGCTCCCCTCGTCTGCCGGCAGCTGGGCGACAAGGAGGAGCGGATCCGCCGTTTCGCCCTCCGCGTGCTCCACCAGCTGGGCGACACGACGTGCCTCGACAGGATCCGGGACATGATGTTCCACGACCCGGTCCCGACGATCCGTGCGACCGCCACCGTCACCTACGCGGACCTGGTCGGCGAGAAGGCGATTCCCGACCTGCTCAAGCTCCGCGAGGACCTGGACTGGTCCGTCCGCCTGGAGGCGGCCGGCAGCCTGGCCGGCCTCGGGAAGCCGGCCGCGAAGGCCCTCGCGGAGTTCCTCGAGGACACGAACGCGGACGTCCGCGCCATGGCGATCACGGGGCTGGGCCAGATCGGCGGTCCGGACCAGGTTCCCGCCCTCGCCCGGCTGATCACCGACAAGGGCAAGAAGAACCGCCAGGTCCGCATGGCGGTGGCGGAGGCCCTCGGTTCGATCGGCGGCGCGGAGGGTGTCCCGGTCCTCGCCGAGCTGGCGGCGGACCCGGACCCGGCCGTTCGCCAGCGGGCGGCAACGTCCCTCGGTCGGATCGGGGGGGCGGAGGCCCGCAAGACCCTCGAGGTCCTGGCGAAGGACCGGGTCCCCTCGGTGCGGCGCGCCGCCAGGACCGCCCTCGAATCCATGAAGTAGGGGCGGCCGGCAGGCCGCCCGCGGGTGCCGGGCGCGCGCGGTGCCGTCGTGCGCGTTTGCCGGATGATGCGCGGTGCGACGCGCCGCCCGGGCCGGCTCCCGGGGGGACCCTACTGGACGTAGCCGAGGCCGCGGAGGCGTTCGAGGGTCTCCTCGTCCACCTGCTCCTCCGCGACGCCGAGACGCGATCTCGTCTTCGCGGCGGCCGCGAGGTGATCCCGGACCAGTTCCCGCATCCGCGCGAGGTCGCGGGGACGGCGGCGGGCCAGGTCGCGTCGCTCCCCCGGGTCGTCCCGCAGGTCGAACAGCAGTTCCCGCGTCCCGCCCGCGGTCTCCCGGGCCACGTACTTGAGCGAGCCCCGCCAGGCCGCGTGGAGCGGTTCCCCGCCGAAACCGATCGCCTCCGCGAACACGGGGCGTGAACCGCAGCCCGCCCCCGACCAGCACGGAACGAGGCTCCGCCCGTCACCGAGGCGATCCGCCACCCCGACGAGATCGAGCACCGTGGCCGGCACGTCGATGCCGGAAACCGTCTCCTCCACGACCTTTCCCGCGGGAACGCGCCCGGGCCAGGAAACGATCAGCGGAACGCGCGTGACCTCCTCGAACAGGGTGTCCCCGTGGTCGAGGAGACCACGCTCGAAGAGCTCCTCCCCGTGGTCCGCGGTGACGACGACGAGGGTCTGCTCCCGGAGGCCCTGCCGGTCCAGCTCGTCGAGCAGGGAACCGACCAGCGTATCGGCCCAGGCGAGCTGGCCGTCGTAGAGATCCCGGAAGGCCCGGGCATCCGACGGCGCCGCCGGGAAGATGCGGGTGTGGAAGCGGTAGTACTCGCTGATCGGTACGAGGGCCTCCGGCCAGGCGAAGCCGACGTGGTCGGCGGCCGCGAACCGGAGCCGGAATTCCCGCGGCGCGTGGTACGGCTGGTGCGGGGCGTAGGTGTGCACGAACAGGAACCAGGGCCCGCGCCCCCCGTGACGAGCGAGCTCGGCGAGGGACGCCGCCGCCGTGCCCGGCAGCGAGTGCCGCCCATCGTAGCGGTAGACGTCGAACCCCTGGGAGAAGCCGAACCGGGGCGAGACCCACGCGTTCTCGGTGACGGCCACCGTCCGGAAGCCATGCTCCCGGAGCACCTCCGCGAGCATGGTCTCCCGGCCGGACCCGCGAACCCTGAGCCGCTGGTCCGGGTGCAGGTACCCGTGGAACGCCCCGAGGTCGGGCAGCACGCCGTGGGCCGCCGGCGTGTAGCCGCTGAAGAGGGAGTAGTGGGACGGCAGCGTCCAGTTGGAGGCCGCCTCCGCGCGGGCGAACCGGGCTCCCTCCCGGGCGAGGGCGTCCAGGCGGGGCGTCACCGGGCGCGGGTTCCCGTAGCAGCCGAGCCGGTCGGCCCGGGCCGTGTCGAGGGACACGAGCAGGACGTTCGGCCTCCTGTCGGCGCTCCGCCTTGCCGGGTCCGGGAGGACCCGCGGTACCGAGAACCCGGCGCCCGCCGGGGCGGGCCGGCGAAGGAGGCCGGCGAGGAAGCCGGCGGCCCGGACCTCGAACCTCACCGACGTGTCTCCCGTCCCGCCCGGAAGCGTGACCTCGTGGGGAACGAAGACCCCCCGGGAAGCATCCCCCGCGTGGACGACGTCGAGCACCGTCCTGCCGCCGGCGGTCACGAGGAAGCGCGCCCGGTTCCCGGCCGGAGCGAGGCAGGCGAACACGAGGGTGCTGCCCGCGGGAACGCGGAGCTCCGCCGGCAGGTCCTCGAGAAGTGGTCGCCACTCGACGCCCGTGTCCCGCTCGACGGGAGGCAGCTCTCCCGGGGGCTCCTCGAACGCGCCCTCCCGCCGCAGCCGGGCCTCGTACAGCCGGGCGAACTCCCGCCGGGCCCGCGCGGCAACGTCCGTTCGCCCGAGGCGCTCCGCGGCGCCGAGCGCCTGGTACCAGCCCTCCAGGTGATCCGGGTTGGCCCGCGTGGCCGCGAGGAACTCCTCGAGAGCATCCCCCTCCCGGCCCTCGGCGAGCAGAAGCAGCCCCAGGTGATAGTGGGGAGGCGCGTATTCCCGCCCCAGGTCGCGGGCCGTCTCGATCGACCGTTCCAGGTACGCCCGTGCCCGGGCCCGGTCCCCGGCAAGCAGGGCCGAGTAGCCCGCCAGGTTCAGCACCCGCGGGTCCGGACCGACGAGCGGCTCGAGAACCGCGAGGGCCTCCCGGGGCCGGCCGAGGGTTCCGAGCAGCTTCCCGAGGGCGATCGCCACCTCCCGGTCCCGCGGGTGGGTGGCCAGGTGGGCCCGGTACCAGGAAGCCGCCTTCCCGGGCCGATCGAGCGTCTCGGCGACCCGGCCGGCGAGGAGGACCAGCCGCGCGTCCCCGCTCTCCGCCGCCCCCGCGAGGTCGGCCACCGCCTCGTCGGAACGGTCCGGGTGCTCGAGCCAGAACGAGGCTCGCTGCTCCCAGGTCGCGTTCCGGGGCGGCATGGCCCGCGGGGCCGTGCCCTTCTCCCCGCACCCGGTCCAGGCGACGAGCAGCGCGGCCAGGAACAGGACGGCCAGCGCTGGCAACCGACGACGCATCATGGCCCCTCCTCCGCCCGGGCCAGGAGCAGGGCGGCCCACTCGCCCTCGCTCCGGGCGGTGACGCGGCGGAATCCCCGGGACGTCCAGGCCTCGGTGACCCGGTCCACGTCCTCCGGGGAAAACCCGGAGAGGATCGCCCGGGCTCCCGGAACGAGGTGGTTCGCCAGGGGCCCCGCGCCGCGGACCAGGGCCGTGCGGTGAACGTTGGCGAGCAGCAGCTCGAAGCGGGCACCGGGGCCGAGGACGCCCCAGCTCCCCGCGGCCACCGCGACCCGGGCTCCGCACCGGTTCCGCAGAACGTTCCCGCGGGCCACCTCGAGCACTCCCGGGTCGTCGTCGAGCGCGAGGACCGCCGCCGCGCCGAGAAGGGCCGCCCCGATGGCCAGGATGCCGGAACCCGTACCGAGATCGAGGACCCGGTCTCCCGGTTCCAGCACGTCACCGAGAAGCTCGAGGCACATCCGCGTCGTCGCGTGTTCCCCGGTGCCGAAGGCCCGGCCCGGCGGCAGGAGGACCGGGACGCGCGGATCCTCCCGGGGCACGTCCCCCGGGTCGCTGACGACGACGAACCTGCCCGCCGGGATCGGGTCCCTCGGACCGAGGGACGCCTCCAGCCAACCGGGGTCGGCGATCGCCGCGGGCCCCTCCGGGTCCACGGCCCACGACGGGAGGTCCCTCGCGAACCGGGCGGCATCCGCCTGCCGGTCGAACCACGCGGTCACCCGCAGCCGACCCGGCCCGGCGGGGCGGCCTTCCGTGCCCCGGGCCCCGGCCGCCCAGGCGAGCCCGGCCCAGCCGTCCTCCCGGTCGACCGGGACCACGGCCGCGACCCGGAACCAGCGACCGGGCAGGCGCGTCGGGGGATGCCGGTCCCCGGCCATGGACTACTCCTCCCCGTCCGGGGAGGCCTCCCCGGTAGCAACCTGGTCCGGCTCCCCGGCGCCCCCCCCGCGCCCGCGGAAGAACCGGCGCACGCGGTCGAGGATCCCGTCGCCCTCCCGGTGCCGGGCCAGCCGCTCGTGTTCGAGTTCCCTGAGGCGCTCCCACAGCTCGCGCTCCCGCGCCGGCACCTTTCGTGGCGGCCGGGCCACCAGGTGCACGACGTGGTCTCCCCGGCCCCGCCGCCCCAGGCGCGGCACGCCCCGTCCCCGGAGCCGGAGCGTGGTCCCGGGCGCCGTCCCGGGGGGCACGTCCACCGTCTCGGTCCCGTGGAGAGTCTCCACGGTGAGACGGGCGCCCAGCACGAGGTCGGCGAACCCGACCTCGAGTTCCTGGTGCACGTCCGCCCCCTCCCGCCGGAGAACCGGGTGCTCCCGGACGCGGATGTCGATGTAGAGATCCCCCGGGGGACCCCCGGATCTTCCCGGTTCCCCCTCGCCGGCGACCCGCAGGCGCGTGCCGTCGTCGACGCCGGCCGGGACGGCCACCCGGACGGTACGCTCGACCTCCACGTGACCCCGGCCCCGGCATTCCCGGCACCGCTCCCGGACGACCCGGCCCTCGCCGCCGCAGGCGGGACAGGTGTGGGCCATCTGCAGGAAGCCGGTCCGAACGATCACCCGGCCCTGTCCCCCGCAGGTCCGGCAGGTGACGATTCCTCCCGGCGCGGCTCCCGAGCCCCCGCACGCCGGGCACGGCTCCCGGCGCCGGATCGTCACCGAGGTCTCCGTGCCGAAGACCGCCTCCTCGAACTCCACCTCCAGCGTCGTCCGGAGATCGCTCCCCCGCCGGGGCCGCCCCCGGCCCCGGCGGCGGGACCCGCCCATGCCGGTCCCGAAGAGCTGCTCGAACAGGTCCTCGAGCCCGAACGCTCCCCCGAACGAGCCGAAGACCTCCTCGAAGATCGACGGGTCGAAGGCCGGGGGACCGTCGAAACCCTCGGCCCCGTACCGGTCGTAGCGGGCCCGCTTCTCCGGGTCGGAGAGGACTCCGTACGCCTCCGCCAGTTCCTTGAACCGTTCCTCGGCATCCTCGAGGTCCGGGTTGCGGTCCGGGTGCAGCTCGAGCGCGCGGCGCCGGTAGGCCCGCTTGATCTCCTCCTGGCTCGCGTCGCGGGAGACGCCGAGGATCGCGTAGTAGTCCTTGCCGCTCACGGGGCGTGAGTCTAGCCCCTCGGCGGGGCCCCGCCCACCGACCGCCGGGGGGCCGCGGTCAGAGGGCGGACGGATCGTAGAGGGCCACCTCCGCCAGCTGGCGCGCCACGCCACCCAGGGCCTCGAGGGCCTGGCGAACCTCCTCGGGATCGCTCCCGGCCAGCGCGGCCCGGCAACGGGCGAAGACCTCCTGGATCTCCTCCTTCTTCTCGGCCGCGAGGAGGTCCCCGAACTCCTGGAACGTCTTTTCGTTCGTCTCGAGGAGCCCCTCGAGACGGGCCCGGTTCCGGGCGGCGGCGATCCGCTTCCGGTCCTCCTCCGCGTACGCCTCCGCCTCCGAGATCGCCCGCTCGATCTCCTCCGGCGAGAGCCCGGAGGTCGGCGTGACCACGACCTGCTGCTCGAGACCGGTGGCCCGGTCCCTGGCCGACACGGAGACGATCCCGTTGCTGTCGATGTCGAACGTCACCTCGATCTGGGGCGTCCCCTTGGGGGCGGGCGGGATCCCGACGAGCTCGAAGCGCGCGAGGCTCTTGTTCGCCGACGCCAGCTCGCGCTCGCCCTGGAGCACGTGGATCTCGACCTTCGTCTGGTTGTCCGCCGTCGTCGTGAAGACCAGCGTCCGGCGGCAGGGCACCGTGGAACCCCGCTCGATCATCTTGATGAACCGGTCGCCCCGGACCTCGACGCCGAGGGAGAGCGGGGTGACGTCCAGCAGGACGATCTCCTTGACGTCGCCCCGGAGGATTCCCGCCTGGATCGCGGCACCCAGGGCGACGACCTCGTCCGGGTTCACCTGCCGGTTCGGCTCGCGACCGAAGATCCCGGTCACCACCTGCTGGACCAGCGGGGTGCGGGTCTGGCCCCCGACCAGGAGCACGTCCGCCACCTGGTCGGCCGTGATGCCCGCCATCTCCAGGGCCTCCTCGCACGGCTTCCGGGTTCGCTCGACCAGGTCGCGGACGAGATCCTCGAAGGTCGCCCGGTCGAGGGTCCGGTTGAAGTGCACCGGCCCCTTCTCCGTCGTGGCGAGGAACGGCAGCTGGATCTCGGTGACCTCCTCCCGGGAAAGCTCGATCTTCGCCTTCTCTGCCGCCTCCTTGAGGCGCTGCAGCGCGAGGCGGTCCTGGAGCGGATCGAGGCCGGTCTCCTTGCGGAAGATGTCCGCCATCCAGTGGATGATCTTCTGGTCGAAGTCCTCGCCGCCGAGGAACGTGTCCCCGGCGGTCGCCAGGACCTCGAAGACCCCCGCCGCGAGGCGCAGGATCGAGATGTCGAACGTGCCGCCACCGAGGTCGTAGATCGCGATGATCTTCTCGCCCTCGTCCTCCGCGAGCCCGTAGGCCAGCGCGGCGGCGGTGGGCTCGTTGAGAATGCGCAGGACGTTCAGGCCGGCGATCCGGCCGGCGTCCCGCGTCGCCTGCCGCTGGGCATCGTCGAAGTAGGCCGGCACGGTGATGACCGCGTCCTCGACCTTCTCCCCGAGGTAGTCCTCGGCCAGGTCCCGCAGGTGAGCGAGGATCGCGGCGGAGACCTCCTGGGGACTCAGCACCTTCCCCCCGGTCTCGACATGGGCGTCGCCGTTGTCCGCCGCCACGATCCGGTACGGAACGTGGCGCGCCGCCTGCTCGACCTCCGCGTCGGACCGCTTGCGACCGATCAGCCGCTTGATCGCGTAGAAGGTGCCCTCCGGGTTCGTCGCGGCCTGGCGCTTGGCGAGGGAACCGACCAGGCGCTCCCCCCGCCGCGAGAAGGCGACCATCGAGGGAACGGTGTGGCTCCCCTCCTTGGTGGGGATCACGACCGGCTGGTCCCCCTCCATCACCGCCACCACCGAGTTGGTCGTTCCCAGGTCGATCCCGATGATCCTGCCCATCAGCCTCGCTCCTCGTCGTCCCGGTCGGCCCTTTCCGGCTCGACGGAGACCCGCACCAGCGCGGGCCGCACCAGGTCTCCCGCCAGCAGGTAGCCCACCCGCAGCACCTCGAGGACGGTCCCGGGAGGTACCCGGTCGGTCGGCGTGGTCTCCGCCGCCTCGTGGATCCGCGGATCGAAGGGGAGCCCGTCGCCCTCGATCCGCTCGAGGTCGTGGGGCCGGAAGACGTTCCACAGGGACCGCAGGGCGAGACGGACCGCCTCTTCCATCTGGTCCCGGTCCGGGCGCTGCCGCACGCACTGTTCCAGGGCGTCCAGGGCCGGCAGGATCTCCCGCAGGGCCTGGCGGATTCCCTCCTTGCGTCCCGCCTGCCGGTGCCGGTGGAGAACCGGTTCGGGCCGCGGTGCCGCCGGGGCCGGCGCGGCATCGGCGAGGTCGATCTCGACGGAGTCCTCCTCCCCGCCGGGATCCACCGGGCCGGTGTCCCCCACGGGAATGATCTCCAGGATCTCGAGCTCGCCACCCTCGTCCGGCGGGCGCTTCGCCATGGAACCTCCTCGTCGTCGTCCCCCGCCCGCGGGCACGCCACGGGCAGGGAGGCGGCACCTCCCCCGTGGTCAAGGTATAGGTCCCGCTCCCCCGGCGTGCACGGTCCCCCCGCGGGCCCGGGCGGACCACGCCGAACCGGGACGGAACCCGCTTCAGGAGGAGGGTCGGCCCCGGGAGAGGAGCCAGGCCTTCATGAACGGGGTCAGGTCGCCGTCGAGTACCCGGTCGACGTCCCCCATGTCGAGGCCCGTGCGGTGGTCCTTGACCATCCGGTAGGGAGCGAGGACGTAGGAGCGGATCTGGCTGCCGAAGTCGATCTGCTTCTTCTCGCCCGCCTCCTTGCGCCGCTGCTCCTCCCGCTCCCGGAGGGCGCGCTCGTAGAGACGGGCGCGCAGGATCCGGAACGCCTTTTCCCGGTTCCGGTGCTGGCTGCGCTCGTCCTGGCAGGAAACGACGATCCCGCTGGGCAGGTGGGTGATCCGAACGGCGGAGTCGGTGACGTTCACGTGCTGCCCGCCGGCCCCGGAGCTGCGGAAGGTGTCGATCCGAAGGTCCTTGTCGTCGATCTCGATCTCGATCGTGTCGTCGACCTCGGGGATCACGTCCACCGAGGCGAAGGCGGTGTGGCGCCGCGCCGCGGCGTCGAACGGGCTGATCCGGACCAGCCGGTGGACTCCGCGTTCCGCCTTCAGCCAGCCGTAGGCATCGGGGCCGATCACGCGCACCGTCGCGCTCTTGATCCCGGCTCCCTCCCCCTCGAGCCGGTCGACGAGCTCGGTCCGGTAACCCTGTCGCTCCGCCCACCGGAGGTACATCCGGAGCAGCATCTCGGCCCAGTCCTGGGCATCGACCCCCCCGGCCCCGGGGTGAATGCTGAGGATGGCGTTCCGGTGGTCGTCGTCCCCGGACAGCATCATCGAGACCTCGACGTCGGCGATCGCCCGGTCGAGGTCCTCGAGGGCCTCGGCGAACTCCTCGTCGACCGTCTCGCCCTCCCGGTCCAGCTCCAGGAGGGTTCGGGCATCGTCGAGCAGCCCGAGGAGGCGCTTCGCCCGGTCGCGCCGGGCGACGGCCTCGGCCCTCTCCCGGTTCAGCTCGGCCGCCCGGTCCGGGTCGTCCCAGACCGAACCGTCCGCCATCTGCTTGTCGATCTCGGCGATTCGCCGCTCCAGGTCGGCCGTGTCAAAGGTACCCCCTGAGCGGGTTCGCCCGCTCTTCGAGGCCCTGCCAGCGCTCGAGGAGATCGTCACGCATCTTCGGTGCCGTCCTTGTCGGTTCCGGGAAGGGGCGCCAAGCCGGCCCGCCACCGCGGACCACGCCCCGGGATGGCGGCGAGGAGGAGCGCCACCGCGGCGAGTGTAACACAGGCGAACTCGAGGGCCCGGGCGACGAGCCCTCCGACGGGTAGCCCGCCGCCGGCCCGGACCCGCGCGACCAGGATGCCGCGCGCGCCGATCCCGAGCCGGCCGAGCACCCGGCCCCGCCCGTCGACCAGGAGGGAGATCCCGCTGTTCGCCGCCCGGAGGAGCGGCCGACCGGTCTCCGCCGCCCGCAACCTCGCGTGGGCCGCGTGCTGGAGGGGCCCGGACGAGTCCCCGAACCAGGTGTCGTTGGTCAGGTTGACCAGGATGCCCGCCCCCGCGCGGGCGAGCCCCAGGGAAAGCCCGGGAAAGACCAGCTCGTAGCAGACCAGCGGACCGAGCGGCCCCGACCGGGACGGCAGGAGCACCTGGTCCTTCCCCGGAACGAAGTCCCCGGCCTCGGCGGCGATCGCCGGGACGTCGCCGAGCAGCGGCCGGAGCGGCAGGTACTCGCCGAACGGCACGAGGCGGCGCTTCGGCGCGATGCCCGCGACCCCGGTGTCGGCGCGAACCAGGACCGCGCTGTTGTAGCGGCCGCCCCCCGGCGCGCCGGTCACGCTTCCGAGGACGAGATCGATCCCCAGGTCCCGGGCGAGAGCCTCGATCCGGGCCCGGAACCCCGGGGCCTCGTCGATCCGCCACGGAACCGCCGATTCGGGCCAGGCGACGAGCGCGGCCCCTCGATCCGCGGCCTCCCGCGCGAGGGCCTCGTAGACCACGAGGCGGGCGAGGGCGCCCCGTCCCTCCGGGACACTCCCCTGGACGACCGCGACCGTCACTTCCCTTCCGCGGGGACCGGGCAGGAGGGTACCCGCCAGGCCCACCAGCAGGGTCGCCGCCCCGAGCGCGACGACGGGACCGTGCCGCGGCCGGGCCCCGGCAACCCGCGCGGCGAGGAGGGCGGCCCACGCGATCCCGAGGAACCCGAGCCCCGCCCCCCCGACCAGCCGGGCGACGGCGATCCCCCCCGGGACCGAGGCCAGCGCGACGCCGGCGGAGCCCCAGGGAAACGGGAACGGAAACGCCTCCCGGGTCCACTCGAGGGCGATCCAGAGGGGAGGGCCGGCGAGGAGCGCCCGGACCGGTGACCAGCGACGCGCGAGGCGCGCCAGGACCCAGGCGAGGCACCCGGTCCCGATCCCTTCCAGGGCCCCCGAGAGCAGGACCGCCGCGAGGACCGCCGAACCCGGGAGCGGGGTATGAACGAGAAGCACGAAACCGAACCACCGGAGCAGCAGGCCGTAGAAGATCGCCCCGGCAAGCCATCCCTCGCCGAACGCCCGCCGTGGCGCGGCCGTCACCGCCAGGACGAGAAGCAGGGCGGCGCCCGGCACGGTGAGCAGTCCCCAGCCGGGGCGGGGGTGCGCGAGGGCGAGAAGGACGCCGGCCAGGGAGGCGAGAACCACCCGGGCCGGGCCCGGGAGGCGGCTCATCGCCCCCGGCCGCGGACGCGGACCGGCCGACCGAGCAACCGGGCAAGCTTCCTCGCGGCCGCCTCGGCCGCGGCCCGGTCGGAGAACGGGCCCCCCACGACCCGGTATCCTCCCCCGGGAGCCCCCGCCACCAGCGCCGGCACCCCGGCCCCCCGGGCGCGACGGACCACGGCCTCGGCATCTCCCCGGCCCTTCCAGGTACCCAGGTCGAGCTCGAAGCCGCCCCGGAGGGTCGGCTCGGGAACCGCCTGCAACCGGGGATCGCGCACCGCACCGCCGGCGCCCACCTCGTCGAAGAGGTTCCGCTCCGCGGAGAGATCCTCCTCGTCCTCGGACGCCGCCGGGGCGGACCCGCCGGCGGGACCCCGCACGGCCGCCGCCTCGCCCGTGGGCGCGGTGACCCGACCGGCCCAGAACCCGGCGAGGAACAGGAGCACGAGCCCCGCGGCGACGAGGGCGAGGCGGGGAGCGTCCAGGTCGATCTCCACCGGGCGGCGGCTCACGGAGCGGCCTCCTCGTCTCCTCCCTCCGCCTCGGCGATCGCGTTCTTCCCCCGGTCCTTCACCTGCCGCAGGGCCGCGTCCGCCGCCTCGATGACGTCCCGGGGGCTCCGACCATGGTCGGGCCAGGTGGCGACCCCGGCCGAGATCGTCAGGGGGACCCGCGCGCCGGTCGGCAGGGAAAACGGCCGCTCGGCGATCGCCCGGCGGATCCGCTCCGCCACCTCCCGGGCCCCCTGTCGCCCGGTCCCCGGCAGGAGGACGACGAACTCGTCCCCGCCGTAGCGGAACAGGCGGTCGATGCTCCGGATCGAGCGACCGATGCGAACCGAGGCCTCGTAGAGAACCCGGGAACCCGAGGCGTGCCCGTGGTGGGTGTTGACGTCCTTCAGGTTGTCCATGTCGACGAAGATCACGGAGAACCGGCCCCCGAACCGGCGGGCCCGCGCAACCTCGTCGTCGAGGCTCTGGTCCAGGTAGCGGCGGTTGTAGCAGTCGGCGGTGTCGTCCCGGATGACCAGTTCCCGCAGGGAAGCGACGGCACGAAGGTTGTCGAAGACCGGTTCCAGGAAGCGCGCGTATTCCGCGGCCCGCGAGAGCGCCCCGGGGGCGAACGTCTCCCCCTTTCCCCGGAGCAGCAGCAGCAGGCCGACCGCCCCGGCCCCGGAGCGGAGGGGAACCAGCAGCGCCTCGCCCAGCGCCGGCAACCTGTGGTCCTCGCCGGTGGGGAGCAGGGACCCGGCCTCGCGCAGGACCGTCGCCCCGCCGGGAGAGAACTGGCGCATCAACCCCGGGTCGAGCACGCCCAGTACCGCCGCCAGCTCCTCGGCTCCTTCCTCGCCCCGGGCCGCCATGCAGAGGAGCTCGTCTCCGGACGACGAGGCCTGGTAGCCGAGGGCCCACCGCCCGCCGAGGAGCCGAAGCCCCCCGTCCGCGACCGCGGAAAAGCAGCCCGGGGGATCGAGCCGCCGGTGCGCCGCGAGCACCGCCAGCAACAGCTCCCGGTCCGGTCCGGCCATGTCAGGCCGCCCCGCCGTCCCCGCCGCTCGCCCGGGAGACCGCCGCCCCGTCCCGGGGCAGCAGCAGGCGGAACAGCTCGATCGGAACCGGGAAGACGATCGTCGAGTTCTGTTCCGCGGCGATCTCCGTCAGGGTCTGGAGGTACCGCAGCTGCACGGTCAGCGGGTTCTGCGCCATCATCTGCGCGGCCTCGAAGAGCTGGCTCGCCGCCTTGTACTCGCCGTCGGCATGGATGATCTTCGCCCGCTTCTCGCGCTCCGCCTCCGCCTGGCGAGCCATCGCCCGGCGCATCTCCTCCGGCAGGTCGACGTGCTTGACCTCGACGGCCGTCACCTTGATTCCCCACGGGTCGGTGTGCTTGTCCAGGATCGACTGCAGCTTGTGGTTGAGCTGCTCCCGCTCGGAGAGCAGCTGGTCGAGCTCCACCTCGCCGAGAACGGACCGAAGGGTCGTCTGGGACAACTGGCTGGTCGCGTAGTGGTAGTTCTCCACCTCGACGATCGCCTTCCTCGGGTCGAAGACCCGGTAGTAGACGACGGCGTTCACCTTGACCGAGACGTTGTCCCGGGTGATCACGTCCTGGGGTGGCACGTCGTGGGCGACCACCCGCAGGTCGACCCGTACCAGCCGGTCGATGAACGGCACGATCAGCACGAGCCCCGGGCCGTACTCCTTCTCGACGAGCTTCCCCAGGCGGAAGACGACCCCCCGCTCGTACTCCTGGATGACGCGCACCGCCTGGCTGAGCAGGAAGAGCGCCACGACGACGACGATCCCTATCCCGAGCATCCCTGGCATCTCCTCGTTCCGATCCCGGCCGACGACGAAGGCCCCCGCCCCCGGATCAGCCGGTTTCCTCCTCGGCAACGGGCTCGACCAGCAGTCGCAGCCCGTCCTTCACCTCGCGCACCCGCACCCGGGTGCCGGCGGGCACCGGGCGGGTCGCCCGGGCCTTCCAGTACTCCCCGTGGACGAGAACCGTCCCCTCCGGATCGAGGGACGTGGTCGCCTCTCCCGCGAGCCCCACCATCCCGTCCCTCCCGGTGGTCGCCCGCCGGAGCTGGGTCCGCAGGACCAGCCACATCACCGGGAGGATCACGCCCGCGAGGAAGAGGCCGACCGGCACCAGCACCTGCCACGGCACGGCCAGTCCCGGGACATCCCGGGGAAAGAGCAGCCACAGGCCGACCAGGAGGGAAGCGATCCCCCCGATCGTCAGCATCCCGTACGAGACCACCTTGATCTCCAGGACCAGCATCACCACCCCCAGGGCCAGCAGCGCCGCGCCGAGCCAGTCGACAGGCAGGAGGCGCATTCCGTACAGGGCGACCAGCAGGCAGGCCGCGCCGACCAGCCCGGGGAGCACCAGGCCGGGGTGGGTGAACTCGATGTAGAGGGCGAGCACCCCGATCGACAGCAGGAGCGACAGCAGCACCGGGTGGAGCAGGACGTTCTCGAACGACTCCTGCCAGCGCAGGCGGAACGTCTCGACCCGGGGGTCGCCGAGGTGGAGGGTCGTCCGGGTGCCGTCCGGCCGGACGATCTCGCGACCGTCGAGCCAGTCCAGCAGCTCCTCCCGGCTCCCCGCGATCACGTCGACGAGCCCGGCGTCCCGCGCTTCCTCGGCGCTCCAGGAGCGGGACTCCCGGACGGCCTGCTCGGCCAGCTCCGCGGGCCGCCCCCGCGCCCGGGCAGCGGACCGGAGGAGGGCCGCCAGGTCCTCCGCCGCCTTCTCGAGGGCGATGTCCCCTTCCCTGTTCTCGCCTCCCGCCGTGATCGGGTGCGCGGCCCCCGTCCGGGTGACCGGGGCCATCGCGGCCACGTCGGCGGCCAGGAGAAGGAAGAACCCGGCGGAGGCCGCGTGGGCCCCCCGGGGCGCCACCCAGGCGACGACGGGGACGGGCGAGTTCAGGATGTCCCGGACCATGTCCTCCGCGGCATCGACCAGGCCTCCGGGAGTGTCCAGCTCGAGCAGGAACACCGCCGCCCCGCGCTCGTCCGCCTCCGCGAGGGCCCGGTGGAGGATCTTTGCCGAGACCCCGTGAATCATCCCGTCCAGGCGGTGGACGAGGACGAGGGGACGGTCCGCCTCCCCGGCTCCCGCCGAGCCGACGACGGGGAGGAACAGCAGGACCACCGCGGCCGCGATCGCGGGCAGGATCCGAGCCCGTGCCGATTCCCGGGTTCGCATGGTTTCATTGTAGCCTGCCCGGTACCCCCTCCCGGGCCGAAACCGGCGCTCGTCCGCGATTATTCGCCCCCCGCGGAGGGACCGAACCGCTCGACGAGCCGGGCCAGGGCCGCCCGGGGGACCAGCCCGGAGACGTCCCCCCCCAGGCGCACGATTTCCCGCACGAGCCGGGACGAGATGAACGAGACGTCTTCCCCCGGCGTCAGGAAGACCGTCTCGATCCCCGGCGCCAGGCGACGGTTCATCATCGCCATCTGCAGCTCGAACTCGAAGTCGCTGACCGCCCGGAGTCCCCGCAGGATGATCCTCGCCCCCTCCCGGCGCGCGACGTCGACGAGAAGCCCCTCGAACGAAATCACCCGGACCCCTCCGATCCCCTCGTCGGCGAGCGCGGCCTCGAACATCGCGCGCCGCTCCTCCGGGGAAAAGAGCGGGTTCTTGGTCGTGTTCCGCAGGACGGCGACGACCAGCCCCCCGTCGAAGATCCGCACCGCCCGCCGGACCAGGTCGAGGTGTCCGAGGGTGACCGGGTCGAACGAACCCGGGTAGATCGCCCTGGCGCACTCGCTCATCGCGCGCTCCCTTCCTCCCCGGGCAGTCCCCGCACCTCGCCCCGGAGCATCGCCTCCGCGTGGCGGCGCGCCGTGTCGGTGACGACGCTTCCCCCGAGCATCCGGGCCAGCTCCCGGGCCCGCTCGTCCTCGTCCTCGAGCACGCGGACGACCGCCACTGTCCGCCCACCCTTCGTCTTCTTCGTCACGTGAACGTGCCGCCCGGGACGCGCGGCGACCTGGGGCAGGTGGGTGATCACGATCACCTGGTGCCGCTCGGCCACCCGCGAGAGGAACTCGCCGAGCCGCACCGCCGCCTCGCCACCGAGGCCCTGGTCGACCTCGTCGAAGACCAGCGTCCGCGGGGGCAGCCCCCCCTCGAGCGCGATGTCGAGGGCGAGCATCACGCGGCTGATCTCTCCGCCGGAGGCCACCTTCCTGAGGGGCCGTGCCGGCTCCCCCGGGTTGGCCTGGAGCAGCAGCTCGACGTCGTCGAGCCCATGCTCGGCGGCAACGGTACCGAGGAGCCCGTCCGGGTCCCGGGACTCGATCCGCACCTCGATCCGGGCCTCGGGCATGGCCAGCGCCGCGAGAAGCTCGCTGACCCGCGCCGCCAGCCGATCGGCGGCCTGCCGACGGGCGGCGGAGAGGCGCTCCGCCGCGTCCTTCCACCGCTCCGCCAGTTCCTCCCGTTCCGCGCGCAGGCCGGCCGCCTCCTCCGCCCGGCCCTCCAGGACGGTGATCTCCTCCCGCATCTTCTCCGCGTCGGCGACGATGTCCTCGAGGGGCGCCCCGTCGAACCGGCGCCGCAGGCGCTCGAGCGCGACCAGCCGGTCCTCGATCTCGGCGAGCCGGCCCGGGTCGGGCGCGATCTCGTCGACGCCGGACCGCAGGTCCGCCGCGATCTCCTGGATCTGCGCCCGGACGTCATCGAGCCGGTCGGCGATGTCCTCGTACAGGGGATCGTGGACGGCCTGGGCCCGCATCCGCCGCGCTGCGGCGTGGACCCGGTCGAGGGCGGCGTCCTCCCCCTCGTAGACCAGGTCGAGGGCCGACCGGATCGCCTCCATGATCTCCTCGGCGTGCCGCAGGCGCTCCCGCTCCTGGCGCAGCTCCTCCTCCTCGCCCGGGCGGGGCCGGACCTTCTCCAGCTCGGCGAGGCGCCAGCGCAGGGTTTCCAGCCGGTCGCGCCGGGCCCGTTCCCGCTCCGCGAGGTCCCGGGTGAGCTGGTCGATCTCGTGGATGCGGGCCGCCAGCCGCCGCACCTCGGCGAGCAGCTCGCCGTGTTCGCCGAACCGGTCCAGGACCGCCCGGTGGAACGCCGGGTCGAACAGGGTCTGGGGCTCGTGCTGCCCGTGGAGCTCGACCAGCCCGGCCAGCAGGTCCCGCAGGAGCGTGACCGTCACCGACTGGCCGCCGAGGAACGCCCGGGTCCGGCCGTCCGCCCCGATCTCCCTCCGGACGAGCAGCTCGTGGCCGTCCGTGTCGTAGCCGGCCCGCCGGACCGCCTCCTCCACGTCCGGCCGCCGGGACAGGTCGAACAGGGCCTCCACCCGGGCCCGGCTCTCCCCGCGCCGCACGAGGGAAGCATCCCCCCGCCCGCCGATCACCAGGCCGATGGCACCGACGAGCAGCGACTTGCCGGCCCCCGTCTCCCCCGTGACCAGGTTGAGGCCGGGATCCAGCTCGAGGAACACGTCACGCGCCAGGACGAGGTTCTCGATCCGCAGGTGCCGCAGCATCGTTGCCGACTCCGCATCCTCCGCCGGGGGACACCGTCCCCCGCAAGGGTGTCACCGTTCGCCGCCGGGGGTCAAACGGGCCGCGCCGGGACGGCTCAGCCGAAGCTCTGGAGCACGCGGATGTAGTTCGCCCGCTCGAACGCCTCCGGGTCCGGGCAGTTCCGCTGGCTCATCGTGCCGACCACCTCCTCGACCGATCCGTAGCCGTGCTCCTCGAGGAACCGGGCCAGTTCCTCGCGGACCCGTCGCAGGTGCGGGATGCCGTACCGCAGGAGCGCGCTGCACAGGTGGACGACCCGGGCGCCGGCCATCAGCGCCTTGACGGCGTCCCGCCCGGAGAGAACCCCCCCGGTCAGGGACAGGTCTGCCCCGACCCGCCCGTGGAGAATGGCGACCCACCGGAGGGGCAGGCGCAGGTCCCAGGCGTCGGAGAGCTGCAGCTCCGGCACGACCTCCAGGTTCTCGGGATCGATGTCCGGCTGGTAGAAACGGTTGAACAGGGCGAGCCCGCGCGCGCCGGCCCGGGCCAGCCGGCGCGCCATCTCGCCCGGGTTCGTGAAGTACGGGTGCATCTTCACCGCCACCGGGATGTCGATGGCGGCCGACACCTCGGAGACGACCTCGACGTAGCGGGCCTCGATCTCCCGGCAGGAGGTTTCCAGGTCGGTGGGCAGCCAGTAGACGTTCAGCTCGATGGCGTCGGCCCCGGCCTCGGCGATTCGCCCCGCCCAGTCGGTCCACGCGCCCGGGTCACGGGCGTTCAGGCTGGCGACCACCGGGATCGAGAGCGCGTCCTTCGCGGCGCGGACGAAGTCGACGTACTCCCCGGGTCCCCGGGCGTACTCGCCCGGCCGCGGGAAGTAGTCCACCGCCTCGGCGTAGCTCTCCGCGCCGAACTCCAGGTAGTGATCCAGCTCCCGCGCTTCGTGCTCGATCTGCTCCTCGAACAGCGAGTAGAGCACGACCGCCCCCGCCCCGGCATCCTCCAGCCTGCGGAGCGAATCGACGTCGCGGGTCAGCGGGGAAGCGGACGGTACCAGGGGGTTCTCGAGGGACAGGCCCATCCAGGTCGTCGCGAGGTCCATGGCATCCTCCGGGGCCCGGCGGCCCGGGCCGGCTTCCCCGCCGCGCCGGTCCCCGCGAGGCGGGGACCGGCACCCCGGGGATCAGTCCGCGGCCGGCGCCTCGATCTCGCGCGCCGCCAGGTGGCTGTAGAGCGCCCACCGCCGGCGGGCATCCTCCTCGGCCTGCCGCAGCAGGGTGCGGGCGCGCTCCGGGTCGGACTTCATCAGCATCCGGAAACGGGTCTCCGCCTGGAAGTACTCCTCCATCGGGATCGCGGGCGCGCCGGAGTCCAGCTTGAGCGGGTTCTTCCCCTCCGCGAGCAGGGCGGGGTTGTAGCGGTAGAGGATCCAGTGGCCCGACTTGACCGCCAGCTTCTGGTTGTCCGTCTGCTTCCCCATGTCGATCCCGTGGGCGATGCAGGGGGAGTAGGCGATGATCAGCGACGGCCCCGGCCAGGCCTCCGCCTCGACGAACGCCCGGACGGTCTGCGCGTCGTTGGCCCCCATCGCCACCTGGGCGACGTAGACGTCCCCGTAGCTCATCGCCATCATGCCGAGGTCCTTCTTCGGGCGCGGGCGGCCGGCGGCGGCGAACTTGGCGACCGCCCCGAGCGGCGTCGCCTTGGACATCTGGCCGCCCGTGTTCGAGTAGACCTCGGTGTCGAGGACGAGCAGGTTCACGTCCCGCCCCTGGGCGATCACGTGGTCGAGCCCGCCGTAGCCGATGTCGTAGGCCCAGCCGTCACCGCCGACGATCCAGACGCTGTGCCGCACCAGGGCGTCGGCGACGCTGTCCAGCCACCTCGCCGCGGGCCTGTCGATGGAACCCAGCTTCTGCCGCAGGGCGGCGATCCGCTCCCGCTGGGCCGCGATCCCCGCCTCGGTGGACTGGTCCGCATCGAGGATCCCGCGGACCAGCTCGTCGCCCAGCTCGGCCGCGAGCTGCACCAGGAGCTCGGCGGCGAACTCGCGCTGCTTGTCCAGGGTGAGGCGGAACCCGAGACCGAACTCCGCGTTGTCCTCGAAGAGCGAGTTCGACCAGGCAGGCCCCCTGCCCTCGTGGTTGAACGTCCAGGGAGTGGTCGGCAGGTTGCCCCCGTAGATCGACGAGCACCCGGTGGCGTTCGCGATCACCGCCCGGTCCCCGAAGAGCTGGCTGAGCAGCTTGACGTACGGGGTCTCGCCGCACCCGGCACAGGCGCCGGAGTACTCGAACAGGGGCTGCAGGAACTGGGACCCCTTGACCGTGCTCACCTTGACCGCGCTGCGGTCGACCTCGGGAAGCGAAAGGAAGAAATCGTAGTTGGCGATCTCCCGCTCCCGGATCGGGATCTGGGGCTCCATGTTGATCGCCTTCCGCTTCGGGTCCTTGCGGTTCTTCGCCGGGCAGTAGTGCACGCACAGGGAACAGCCGGTGCAGTCCTCCGGGGCCACCTGGATCGTGTACTTCATCCCGGCGAACTCCTTCCCGCGGTAGTCGGTGGAGAGGAACGAGCCGGGGGCCTTCTCCAGGTGCGCCGGGTCGTAGACCTTCTGCCGGATCGCGGCGTGCGGGCAGATGATCACGCACTTGCCGCACTGGATGCAGACCTCGGGATCCCACACCGGGATCTCGAGGGCGATGTTCCGCTTCTCGTACTTCGTGGTCCCGGAGGGGAACGTGCCGTCCACCGGCATTGCCGAGACCGGCAGTTCGTCTCCCTTCATCTGGAGGATCCTGGCCGTCACCTTCTGCACGAACTCGGGCGCGTCGGCGGGCACCGGCGGCAGCAGCTCCTTCGTCGACGTCACCCGCCCGGGAACCCGGACCTCGTGCAGGTTGTCGAGCGCGGCGTCGACCGCGCGGAAGTTCTGCTCGACGACGTCCTGTCCCTTGCGGCCGTAGGTCTTCTCGATCGCGTCCTTGATCCTGGCGATCGCCTCCTCCCGCGGGAGCACCCCGGAGATCGCGAAGAAGCAGGTCTGCATGATCGTGTTGATCCGGCCGCCCATGCCCGCCTCGCGGGCCACCCTGTAGGCGTCGATCACGTAGAACTTCAGCCCCTTCTCGAGGATCCGCTCCTGGTGGACGCGGGGAAGCCGGTCCCAGACCTCGTCCGGGCCGAACGGGCTGTTCAGCAGGAAGACCGCCCCGTCCTTCGCCTTCTCCAGCACGTCGAACTTCTCGACGAACACCCACTGGTGAACGCCGACGAAGTCCGCCTGGTCGAGCAGGTACGTCGACCGGATCGGCTTCTTCCCGAAGCGAAGGTGGGAGACGGTCATCGCCCCGGCCTTCTTCGAGTCGTAGACGAAGTAACCCTGGGCCCAGTTGTCGGTCTCCTCGCCGATGATCTTGATCGTGTTCTTGTTCGCCCCGACCGTTCCGTCCGAGCCGAGGCCGTAGAAGAGCGCCTGGACCATCCCCTCGGCCGGAAGCTTGAAGTCGGCGTCCACCGGAAGGCTGGAGCCCGTGACATCGTCGACGATGCCGACGGTGAAGTGGTTCTTCGGGGCATCGGCGGCCAGGTTGTCCAGGACCGCCTTCACCATCGCCGGGTTGAACTCCTTGCTCGAGAGCCCGTACCGGCCACCGACGACGACCGGCGGGTCGAACGGCAGCGTACCCGCCGCCCGGGCCTCGGCGATGGTCGTCACGACGTCCTCGTAGAGCGGCTCGCCGGCCGCTCCCGGCTCCTTGGTGCGATCGAGGACCGCGATCGCCCGGACCGTCTTCGGCAGCGCGGCGAGGAACGCCTCGGCCGCGAACGGCCGGTAGAGACGGACCTTGATCACGCCCACCTTCTCGCCACGGGAGGCCAGGTACTCGACGGTCTCGTGGGCGGCCTCGGCCCCGGACCCCATCAGCACGACGACCCGCTCCGCGTCCGGCGCCCCGAAGTAGTCGAAGAGGTTGTAGCGGCGGCCGGCCACCTCGTGGAACCGATCCATCGCCTGCTGCACGAACCGCGGACAGGCCGCGTAGAACGGGTTCACCGTCTCCCGCGCCTGGAAGAACACGTCCGGGTTCTGCGCGGTCCCCCGGATGAACGGGTGCTCCGGCGAGAGGCCGCGCTGCCGGTGGGCGATCACCAGGTCGTCGTCGATCATCGCCCGGAGCTGGTCGTCGTCCAGGCGCTCGATCTTCATCACCTCGTGGGACGTTCGAAAGCCGTCAAAGAAGTGCAGGAACGGCACGCGCGACGCCAGGGACGCGGCCTGGGCGATCACCGCCATGTCGTGCACTTCCTGGACGGAGCCCGAGGCGATCATCCCGAACCCGGTGGAGCGGGCCGCCATCACGTCGGAGTGGTCCCCGAAGATCGACAGCGCGTGGGTGGCCACCGTGCGCGCGGCGATGTGGAAGACCGTCGGCGTCAGCTCCCCGGCGATCTTGAACATGTTCGGAATCATCAGGAGGAGGCCCTGGGAGGCGGTGAAGGTGGTCGTCAGGGCTCCCTTCTGGAGTGCCCCGTGGACGGCCCCGGCGGCTCCTCCCTCGGACTGCATCTCGATCACGTGGGGCACCGTTCCCCAGATGTTGCGCTGCCCGCGCGCCGACCAGGCGTCCGCGTGCTCCCCCATCGGGGAGGACGGGGTGATCGGGTAGATCGCGATGACCTCGTTGATGCGGTGCGCCGTCGAGGCGGCGGCCTCGTTCCCGTCGATGGTGATCATGGTTCGGGCCATTCGGGGTCCTCCCAAGCTCCCCTCTGCGGGGTTCCCTGGAGCGCGAGTACGCGGGTCCGGAACGGTCGGGTGGGGCAGGCGGATGCCGGGCGGCATGGTACTCCCGCCCCCCGCCCCTTTCAAACGGGGCCCGCCGTACGCATTAGCACGCCCTTACACGTTAGTCATCGCCAGTTTTCCCGGCATCCCCCCGCACGGCGCGGACCTCCGCGTCTTCCCGTTCCTCCAGGCGCCGCAGCTCGCGGACGTACTCCTCCTCGATCTTCCGCGCCTCCTCCGCGTCGCCCCGGAGCCACGCCTTCTCGACGTTCTGCCGGTGAAGGATCTCCATCTCGGCCCGTTTCGCCCGGTACCGCCGACGGATCTCCGCGATCCGCTCCTTCTGCTGCTCGGTCAGGGGAGCCCCGTTCCCCTCCCCGTCCCGGGCCCGCAGCTTCTCGAGGGCGATCTCCCACGCCGACTTCAGCTCGTCGTCCGCCATCGCCAGCACCTCCTCCGGACGGTGGGCCCGCCCGGGCCCGCCCGGGCGCCCCCGATTCTCGGGAACCGCCCGTCCCCCCGCAAGCGCACCCCGGGCTGCCGGCGCCGCCCGGCGACCCCGCCGGAAACCCGCGCCAACCTTGCCGCTTTCCGCCGGCGCGTGGTACGGTCGCCCCGTTCGCATCCTGCCGAGGTGATCCCGTGACGCACGCCCTCGTTCCGCTCGCGGCCGGAGGGACCGATGTCCTGCGCCTCGTCCTCGAGGCCGGCCCCGTCGCCAAGCTGGTCCTGCTGCTGCTGCTCGTGGCCTCCGTGATCTCCTGGGGGATCATCGTTGAGCGCGCCCGTTTCTTCCGGGCGGCGGCCCGGGAAACCCGGGCGTTCCTTGCCCGCTTCCACGGGGGCGCCCGCCTCGCCGAGCTGCGGGACCTGGCCGAGCGGTGGCACCGCTCCCCGGTGGTTTCCCTCTTCAAGGCGGCATTCCACGAGGTCAGCCAGCTGTCCCTCGAGGCGGGCGGCGCCGGCGTCGGCCGGGCCCTCGACGAGGACGCGATCGCGGACGTTCAGCGGATGATGGAGCGAACGGCGGCCGCGAACACCCGGGACCTCGAACGCTCCCTCACCTTCCTCGCGACGACGGCCAGCACGGCCCCCTTCATCGGGCTGTTCGGAACGGTCTGGGGAATCATGGGAGCCTTTCACCGGATCGGGATGACCGGCGCCGCCTCCCTCGAGACGTACGCCCCGGGGATCGCCGAGGCGCTGATCGCGACGGCGGCCGGGCTTTTCGCCGCCATCCCGGCGGCCGTCGCCTACAACTCCTTCCTCCGGCAGGTCCGGATCATGGGGATCGAGATGGAGGAGTTCCAGTACGATTTCGTCCACCTGCTCCAGAAGCGGCGGCGGAGGGTCGGCTGACGATGGCACCGGGCCGCCGGGACGCGGGGCGCGGCGCCCTCGCCGAGATCAACGTCACGCCCCTCGTCGACGTCATGCTCGTCCTGCTGATCATCTTCATGGTGTCGGCCCCGATGCTGACCCGCGGGATCGACGTGAACCTGCCCCGTGCCGCGTCCTCCGCGGTCATCGAGGAGGACCGGGTGACGGTCACGGTACGCCGGGACGGGCAGTTTCTCGTCGAAGGACACCCCGTCGTCGACACGCTGCTGGCCGACGAGGTCCGGAAGGCGGGCGGGGGACGTCCGGACGTGGCCGTCTACCTGGAGGGGGACGCGGACGTCGCCTACGGCCGCGTCCTCGCCGCGATGGACACCCTGCGGCAGGCCGGGATCGAGCGGGTCGCCCTGGTGACGGAGCCGCTCCCGGAACCCCCGGGGGGAGGGCACTGACCCGTGGCCCGGCCCGTCGTCCGGGTGCGCCTCCACCTCCCCGCCCGCGAGGAGTTCCTCGCGTTCCTGGTCTCCCTCGCCGGTCACGCCCTCCTGCTGGCGGCGATCCTCGGCCTCGGCGCGGGCCGGGCCCCGGCGGGTCCGCCGCGGAAGGTGCTCCGCGTGCGCCTCGCGGCGGCGCCGCGGGCCGCGCGGCCGACCGCCCGTCCTCCCCGCGCGACCGACCGTCGCGCGGAGGCGGCCCGCCCGAGGCGGCCCGCCCGGAAGGAGAAGCGTCGCAGCCGGCGCGCCCGGGCGGGTGCCCCGCCCAGGGTCGAGACCCGGCCGGAGACCGGGGCGACCGCCCGGCCGAAGGAACTGCCCCGGGAGAAGCCCGCACCGGCCGAGCCTTCCCCGCCCGCCGGGCCGGACGCGGAGGCGGAAGCGAAGGCGAAGACCGCCGCCGGTCTCCCCGAGGGACCGATCGCCGGGGGGGTTGCCGGCCTCGAGACCGACGAACCGCTGACCGCCGACTGGTACGTGGGGCTGGTCGTCGCCCGGCTCCAGGAAGCCTGGCGCGACCGCCCGGTCCTCCCCGTCGGGTCGCCCGCGCGCCGGGTGGTCGTCGCCTTCACGATCCTGCGGGATGGTCGGGTCACCGACGTCCGGGTCGAGATCCCGTCCGGCTACACTCCCCTGGACACCTCGGCCGTCCGGGCGGTCGCGTCCCTCGGACGGCTGCCCCCCCTGCCCCGTTCGTACGGAAAGGAGCGACTCGGTGCGCGCTTCGTGTTCGAACTCCTCCCCCCCGGTCCGTGACCGGCGCCCGCCGGGGCTCGTGGTCCTCCTGCTCCTGCTGCTGGCAGCGACTCCGGCGGCGGCGGTGGAACCGGGCGAGCTGACCGGCGTGATTTCCGCCCGGGCGAGCGCCCGGGTGTCCCTCGCCGTCCCCCCGACGGTTGCCCTGGGAGACGCCCCGCTGGCCGCGGCCGGCGAGGCCGGGGAGGTCCTCCGGGCCGACCTGGACTTCTCCGGCTGGTTCGGGCTGCTCGACCCCCGCGGAGAAGGCCGGATCCCGCCGGACCGGCTCGCCGACCCGGCCGCGTGGAAGGAAGTCGGCGCGGCCTACCTGCTGACCAGCACCCTGGACGTCGCCGGGGACCGGGCCCGGCTGGGGGTCCGGCTCCTCGAGACGGGGGGCGGAAGCCTCCTCCTCGGCAAGACCTGGGGTGGACGGTACCCGGCCGACCTGCGCCGGCTCGCCCACGCGGCCGCCGACGCGGTGACCGAGGCCCTCACCGGCCGGCCCGGCATCGCCCGCACCCGCATCGCCTTCGTCGCCCGGGTCGGGGAGGCCAAGGAGATCTACCTCATGGACTACGACGGCGCCCGGGTGCGACGCCTGACCAGCACGGGAGCGATCAACCTCTCCCCGGCGTGGTCCCCCGACGGCCGGCGCCTCGCGTTTCTCTCGTTCCTCGGCCGGCGGCCATCGATCTACATCCTCGACGAGAAGAGCCGCGTCGTGACCCTCCACCCGCGCGGAGGCGACCTGAACTCGGCCCCCGACTTCTCCCCGGACGGCCGGACGCTCGCCTTCTCCTCCGACCGGGACGGCAACGTCGAGATCTACCTCTACGACCTCGAGACCGGACGGGAGACGCGCCTCACGCGGAACCCGGCCATCGACGCCAACCCGTCCTGGTCCCCCTCGGGGCGGGAGATCGCCTTCACCTCGGACCGGACCGGTTCGCCCCAGGTGTTCATCATGTCGGCCGACGGCACCCACGTCCGCCGCCTCACCTGGGAGGGGCGCTACAACGAGTCGGCGGCCTGGTCGCCCGACGGCGGACGGATCGCCTTTGTCAGCCGCGTCGCCGGGCGCTTCGAGATCGTCATTCACGACCTGGCCACCGGGAAGGAGACGATCATCACGTCCGGCCCGGGCAACAAGGAGAATCCCCGCTGGGCCCCGGACGGACGCCACCTGGTCTACGCCTGCGATGCGTCGGGAACCTGGGACATCTACACGATCCGCGACGACGGGACCGACGTCCGGCGCCTGACCCGCGGCCTCGCCGCCCAGACGCCCGACTGGTCGCCCCTGCGTCGCTGAGCGCCCGCGGCGCGCCGTGCGGGTAGAATGACCACGCCCCGCGAACAGAACCCCCGGAGGAAACCGATGCCTGACCTTCGTCTCGACCGGATCCCGTTCCTGCTCCTCGCTGCCCTGTTCCTGGCCGGCTGCGCGTCCCGGCCGGCGATCGTCGAGACGACGATCCCGGCGGCCGAACCTTCCGCCGGCGTCGAGGAAGGCACCGCTCCGACCGGCGGGACACCGGCGAGCGCCGCCCGGGAAGGGGAAGAAAGGGAGCGCCTCGCCGCGGAGGGTTTCGAGGAGGCCCCCCTGGCGGCCGAGGACCTGCGAGACGAGGAGGCCCGGCTCGCCACGCTGGACGAGAACTCCCTGCGCCGGATCCTCCGGCCGATCTACTTCGCCTTCGATTCCTCGGCCCTCTCCGAGACGGCGCTGCGCACCCTGGAGCGGAACGCCGCCTGGCTGCGCCAGCACCCGGACTGGAAGGTCCGCGTGGAAGGACACTGCGACGAGCGCGGGACCTCCGAGTACAACCTGGCGCTCGGAGCCCGGCGGGCCCGGCGGGTCAAGGAACACCTCGTCCGCCTCGGCATCTCGCCGGAGAGGATCGAGACGATCTCGTACGGCGAGGAACGGCCGGTGGACCCGGGCCACGACGAGGCGGCCTGGTCGAAGAACCGCCGCGCGGAATTCGTGCTGATCCGCCCGGCCGGGCGCTGAGGAGGACCCGGACGATGCGTGCCCCCACCGCGGGAACCCTCTGCCTCGCCGCCTCCCTCGGGCTCTTCGCCGCCGGCTGCGCCACGACGATGCCGGGCGCCGCGCCCGCCGCCGACTCCGCGGAGATCCGGGACCAGCTGTTCAAGCTACAGAAGGACTCGGCCCGGATCCTCGCGCGCGTGGAGACCCTGGCGGAGGAGTCTTCCGGGGACCGCTCCAACCCCGCCTGTGCCGAGGCCGCCACGAAGGTCGACGACCTGGCAACCGAGATTCGCGCCCTCGAGGAGCAGGTGCTCGCCACCCAGCGGCGGCTGGACGAGCTGTTCAGCGAGGTCCGGGCCCTGCGCCGGACCGCTCCCGCCGGCTGGGCCGCGGCCCCCCCCGCCGCGACTCCCGGGGGAACGGCCGGCGGGGCGGCGGGGGCCAGTCCTTCCGCCACCGGGGAGGTGCCCGGGGAGACCGCCGCGGGCGGCAGCGGGGAGACCGCCGCGCGGGCGGGCACGACCGGCCCGGAAACCCCGGAGGAGAGCCCGGTGGACGTGTTCAACCGGGCCTACGCGGACTTCTCCCAGGGCCACTACGAGCTGGCCCTGGCCGGTTTCCAGCGGGTGCTGCAGCTCGACCCGAACGGTCCCCTCTCCGACGACGCCCAGTACTGGATCGGAGAAACGTACTACGCGATGCAGAAGTACCCCGAGGCGGCCGCGGCATTCGATCACCTGATCTCGGCCTGGCCCCGCTCGGACCACCTGCGGGCGGCCCACCTGAAGAAAGGGCTCGCGCTGTTCGAGGGGCGGCGGACGACCGAGGGGGCGATCGAGCTCCAGGAGCTGATCGAGACCTGGCCCGGCTCCGACGAGGCACGGATCGCCGAGGACTACCTGAAGCGCAAGGGCATCCTCCAGGACTGAGCCCCCGGGCGCCCGGGTGCGCCGGCTGCCCGGATCGTGGCAGAATCCCGGGTCGCCCCGGCCGGGGGAGACCCGGCCGTCCCTGGAGGGGAACGATGCCCTACGCCCGACCGCGCGGCGAACACCGCTTCGCCGAGACCGAGCGCCGCATCCTCGAGTTCTGGAAGGAGAAGGACGTCTTCCGCCGCTCCCTCGCCCTGCGGGAAGGCGGTCCCCGGTTCGTCTTCTACGAGGGTCCGCCGACCGCCAACGGCCTGCCGCACAACGGCCACGTCCTGACCCGGGTGATCAAGGACCTGTTTCCCCGCTTCCGGGCGATGCGCGGGTACGACGTGCCGCGGAAGGCCGGCTGGGACACCCATGGCCTCCCGGTGGAGGTCGAGGTCGAGAAGGAGCTCGGCATCCACGGCAAGGACGAGATCGAGCGGTACGGCGTCGAGCCGTTCACGAAGCGGTGCATCGAGTCGGTCTTCCGCTACACCGAGGAGTGGGAGCGGTTGACCGAGCGGATCGGGTTCTGGATCGACCTCTCCGCCGCCTACGTCACGTTCCATCGTTCCTACGTCGAGTCGGTCTGGTGGGCGCTCTCGGAACTGCACCGGAAGGGTCTCCTCTACCGGGGTCACAAGGTCGTCTGGTGGTGGCCCCAGGGGGGCACGGCCCTCTCCTCCGCCGAGGTCGGGCTCGGCTACCGGGAGGTCGACGATCCGGAGGTGATCGTCCGCTTCCGCAGCCGCTCCCGCCCGGGGGTCAGCTACCTCGCATGGACGACCACCCCCTGGACCCTGCCGAGCAACGTCGCCCTCGCGGTCCGACCCGACATGGACTACGTGCTGGCCGAGGTGGACGACGGCTCGGGCGGGAGGGAGCGGGTCATCGTCGCCGCCTCCCTGGCCGAGCAGGTGCTCGCCGGGAAGGAATGGCGCGAGCTCGAGCGGTTCCCCGGGCGGGCCCTCGTCGGAGAGGCGTACGAGCCCCTCTTCCGCTACGCGGAGCCCGCGGGGGGAAAGGCGTACGAGATCCTGGCCGCCGACTTCGTCGGGGCCGACCAGGGAACCGGGATCGTCCACGTGGCGCCCGCCTTCGGCGAGGACGATTTCCGTGTCGCCCGCGAGAACGGGTTCGGCTTCCTCCAGCTCCTGCAGGAGGACGGGACCTTCCCGCCCGAGGTCACCGACTTCGCCGGCCGCTACTGCAAGGAGGCGGACCGGGACATCGTCCGGCTCCTCCGGGCACGGGGAGCGGTCTTCCGCGAGGGAACGTACCGGCACGACTACCCGTTCTGCTGGCGGGCCAAGGACGACCCGCTGATCCAGTTCGCCCGGCCCGCCTGGTTCATCCGGACGACCGCGCTGATCGACCGGGCGATCGAGAACAACCGGGCCGTCAACTGGCTGCCGGAGAACATCCGCGAGGGCCGCTTCGGCGACTTCCTGCGGAACAACGTCGACTGGGCCCTGTCCCGGGAACGCTACTGGGGCACCCCCCTGCCGATCTGGACCTGCTCCGGGTGCGGACGCGAGGTCGCCCTCGACCGGCTGGAGGCCGCCCTCGAGCGGAACCCGGAGGCCCTCGCGCACTGGAAGGAAGCCGTCCGGGAGGATCCCTCCCTCAGCGAACACCTGGTGGTCCACAAGCCGTGGGTCGACCGGGTCACCTTCCCCTGTCCCGGGTGCGGCGGCGAGATGCGGCGGGTCCCCGAGGTGATCGACTGCTGGTTCGACTCCGGCTGCATGCCGTTCGCCCAGTTCGGGTTTCCCCACCGCGGCCGGGAGGAGTTCCTTCGCTCGTTCCCGGCGGACTTCATCTCGGAAGCGATCGACCAGACCAGGGGCTGGTTCTACTCCCTGCTGATGATCTCCACGCTGGTCTTCGACGAGGAGACCCAGCGCCGCTACGGCTTCGACCCGCCCCGGCCCTACCCGCATCCCTACCGGACCTGCATCGTCCTCGGCCACGTGTGCGACCCGGAGGGCAAGAAGGAATCGAAGAGCTCCGGCAACTACACGCCGCCCGACCTCGTGCTCGAGGGTTCGTTCCGCCTGGTGGTCGCTCCGCCCGAACGGCTCCCCGATCCCCCGCCGGGCGACGCCATCGTCCTCCTCCCCGCCCAGGTGAAAACCCTTTCCCTGCCGGCCGACGCGCGGGTCCGTCTCCGGAACCCGGCCTCCCCCGACCGGGTGACCGAGGCCCGCATCATCCCGGGCCCCGCCGGCAAGGAGGCCGTCGTCCTGGGGGACGAGGTCCGGGCGGCCCTCGGGATCGTGCCCGGCCAGCCGGTGGTCCTCGAGGTCCTCGACGATCCCCCGGGGGCGGACGCCTTCCGGTGGTTCTTCTACGCCTCCGGGCCACCCTGGAACAACACGCGCAATTCCCTGCGGGCGATCCGCGAGCGGCAGAACGAGTTCCTCGTCCGGTGGGCGAACGTCCTTCACTTCTTCCTCATCTACGCGTCGATCGACGGGTTCGACCCGGCCCGGGGCAACCCCCTCCGGGGCGGCGGGCTGCCCCCGTTCGACGCGGGAGAGGGGTACCGGCCGGCGGGGGAACGCTCGCGGATGGACCGCTGGATCCTATCCGAGACCGCCCTGCTCCAGCGCGAGGTGACCGGTCACCTGGAGGCCTACCGGGTTTTCGAGGCCGCCCGGGCCCTCGAGCGGTTCGTCGACGGCCTCTCCAACTGGTACGTCCGGCGCTCCCGTGCCCGCTTCTGGGCGGCGGGAATGGAGCAGGACAAGCGGGACGCCTTCTGGACCCTCTGGGAGGTCCTGGTCCGCCTCGCCCAGGTGGCGGCGCCCTTCGTCCCCTTCTTCGCCGAGCACTGCTGGCAGACCCTCGTCCTCGGCGCCTGGCCGGGAGCGGACCCGGACAGCGTCCACCTCGCCGACTGGCCCGAGCTGCCCGGGTCGTGGATCGACCGCGAGCTTTCCCGCGCGATGGCCCTCGCCCGGGAAGCGGTCTCCCTCGGGTTGTCCGCCCGGGCGTCCGCCCGGATCCGCGTCCGGCAACCCCTGCGCGGCGCCCGGGTCTTCGTCGCGCGCGAGGAGGACCGGGATGCCCTCGCCGCCCTCGCCGAGGTGGTCGCCGAGGAGCTGAACGTCCGGCAGGTCGAGGTGGGCGGCGACGCGGAGCGGTTCGTCACCTGGAAGGTCACGCCCAACTTCCGCGCGATCGGTCCGCGCTACGGGAAACTGGTCCCCGGGATCAAGAAGACCCTCCTCTCCGCCGATGGTGCCGCCCTGCGCCGGCAACTCGACGAGCACGGCCGGATCCGGCTCGAGGTCGCGGGGGAGCAGGTCGAGCTCGGGCCGGACGAGGTCCAGGTGGTCCTCCAGCCCCGCGAGGGATTCGCGGCGGCCGGGTCGCCACGGGTCGTCGTGGTCCTGGACACCGAGCTCGACGAGGAGCTGGTCCGGGAAGGGCTGGCCCGGGAGCTGATCAACCGGATCCAGTCGTTCCGCAAGGACCTCGACCTCGACTACGTCGACAGGATCCGCGTCCGGGTCACGGGCGACGACGAGATCGCGGCGGTCGTCGCGGCCCACGGGGACCTGGTCGCCCGGGAAACCCTCGCGGTCGAGCTGGCGCCGGGGGAACCCGAGCCCGGGATGGAGACCCGCGAGGTCGACCTGGCCGGCCACGCCGCCCGGATCGGGCTCGCGCGGGCCTGAGGCGATGACCCGCGAAGATCCCGGGGGGCTCGCCCAGGTGGGCAGGGGTGCGACCGTGCACGGCCGCCTCGCCGGAAAGGGAGCCCTTCTCGTCCACGGCACGCTCCGGGGAGAGGTCGACCTGGACGGCGAGCTGGTCGTCGCCGCGGACGGCCGCATCGAGGAGGGGCGGGTACGGGCCGGCCGGCTGCGGGTCGAAGGCAGCGCCCACGGGGCGTTTCGCGTCCTCGGCCCCCTCGAGATCGTCGCCGGGGGAGCGGTCCGCGGCGAGGTGGAGGCGGCGCGGCTCGACGCTTCCCCGGACGGGCTCCTGGACGCCGAGCTCAGGATCGGCTTCCCCCGGCCCGGCCCGGGGTCGTCCTGATCGTTCCCCGCGGCCCCCGTTTCCCTCAAGAACGTTCGCCTCCGTCCGATAGGTCCGGTGAACGCGCGGGAGTCGACCGGCTCCCGCGGGACCCCGGGCGGAGGTTCGGATGACGGTTGCGCACCGCGTTCTCCTCGTGGACGACGATCCCTTCGCCCTCGAGACCCTTTCCGGGGCCCTTGCCAGCGCGGGATTCGAGGCGGACACGGCTCCCGACGGGGAAACCGCCCTCGCCCTCCTCGCCCGCCAGCAATACGCGCTCCTGATCACCGACGTGCGAATGGAACCGATGGACGGGTTCGCGCTGCTCGCCCGGGCGCGGGAGCTGCAGGCGAGCCTCCCGGCGATCGTGATCACGGGGTACGCCTCGGTGGACGGGGCCGTGCGGGCCCTGCGGGAGGGGGTCCTCGACTACCTGGCAAAGCCCTTCCACGTCGACGAGTTCCTCGCCGCCGTGCGCCGGGCCCTCGAGCGGGCCGGCACGCGGGACGACGCCGGTGCCGCGGCGGGCGGTGGGAACGGCCCCGCGACGGCCGGTGGGGCGGCGCCCGAGGAGTTCGAGGAGCTGATCGGCCGTAACCCCAAGATGCAGCGGGTCTACCAGTTGATCCGGACCGTGGCCCCCGCGAACAGCACGGTCCTGATCACCGGCGAGTCCGGCACCGGCAAGGAGCGGGTCGCCGCGGCCATCCACCGGCGGTCCAGTCGCGCGGACGGCCCGTTCGTCCGCGTCAACTGCTCCGCCTTCGCCGAGGGAGTCCTGGAGTCCGAGCTGTTCGGCCACGAGCAGGGAGCATTCACCGGCGCCGTCAAGGCCCGCGCCGGCGTCTTCCGCAAGGCCCACGGCGGCACCCTCTTCCTCGACGAGATCGGCGACCTCCCCCTCAACACGCAGGTCAAGCTGCTGCGGGTGATCCAGGAACGGGAGGTCCAGCCGGTCGGCGGCGACACGGCGATCCCGGTGGACGTCCGCCTGATCGCGGCGACCAACCGGGACCTCGGCGAGGAGGTGCGCCGCGGCAACTTCCGCGAGGACCTCTACTTCCGTCTCAACGTCATCCCGATCCATCTCCCGGCTCTCCGCGAGCGCCCCGACGACATTCCCCTCCTCGCCCAGCACTTCCTGCACCGCTTCGCCCGCGAGTGCGGCAAGGCGATGCGCGGCTTCACCGAGCGCGCCCTCTCCGTGATGGAGCGCTACCCCTGGCCGGGCAACGTCCGCGAGCTGGAGAACGCGATCGAGCGCGCGGTCGTCCTCTGCGCGGACGAAGTGATCGACGTCCACGACCTCCCGCCGGAGGTTCGCGGAACCGGC
>Ga0256914_1000213_pt1 | contig 56468 bp, 64 predicted proteins | sample HulkmetaG_FD_191571 | JGI IMG/M metagenome (GOLD analysis project Ga0256914, IMG submission 191571) | Hydrothermal chimney microbial communities from Main Endeavour vent field at the Juan de Fuca Ridge, Pacific Ocean - Hulk | ecosystem: Environmental > Aquatic > Marine > Hydrothermal vents ...
GAACATCTAAGTATAGCATCTATCGTTCTTATCATTATTCATATAACCGGCGATTTTATAAAAAAAATTCAGTGATGGTAAAATTACCTTGTTAAAAGAAGTTATAAACTTATAATTTAATTAAAAAGGGGTTTTTAGGATGGACAGAATTTCGCATCTTGCCTTAAATGAGGAAGGTTTTATCTTTGATCCTTTAACAGGTGAAAGCTTTACGGTAAATCAGACTGGACTTTTTATACTTAAAAGATTAAAAGAAGGAAAAAAAGAAAGAGATATTATTGAAGAAATCACAGATACTTTTGATGTATCAAAGGAAGAAGCGGAGAGAGATCTTACAGACTTCATTGAAAAATTAAGAAGTTACCGACTTATTTAGGAGAGAAATATGGATATTAAGATAGGTGTATCGGGAATAAATGCTGTTGACAACCCGGGTCCCGGGATAGGGGTTGCAAAAAGTCTTAAAGAGGTTAGAGATTTCAGAGCTGAGATTTTAGGTTTTGCTTATGATGCAATGGAGCCTGGAATTTATATGGACTGGATAATAGATAGATCTTTTATACTTCCATATCCGTCAGGTGGACATGATTCATTTATAAAAAGGCTGTTATTCATAAAAGAAAATTATGGTCTTGATTTTTTTATGTCAGTCCTTGATTCTGAGATCCCAGTTCTTATCAAGTACTCCACAGAACTTGAAAATTATGGAATAAGAACATTTCTCCCAACATCTGAACAGTTTAGACTTAGAAGTAAAGATAAATTAGACGAGATAGCGAAAAGTATAGGGGTGGATATTCCAAAATCGGAAGTTGTCTCTTCGGTCGATGAACTTATTAAAGCAGTAGAAAGAATAGGTCTTCCTGTTATGGTCAAAGGAGCATTTTATAAAGCTTATAGAGCCTACACAAAACAGGAAGCTGTTACCTATTTCTCAAAAATAGTCGCACAGTGGGGATATCCTGTTATAGTTCAACAGGTTGTTTCAGGTGAAGAGATGAATGTTGTCGGCGCAGGAGACGGGGAAGGAGGTTCACTGGGCATGGTAGGAATAAGAAAGATATGGATTACAGAACTTGGAAAGATCTGGACAGGTGTAACTATAAAAAATGAAAAAATGCTTTCTTCAGCTGAGAAATTTATAGAAAGGTATGGATGGAGAGGGGCTTTTGAGTTGGAATGCATAGTGGATCTAAAAAATGATAAAGTTTATCTGATTGAGATAAATCCAAGATTTCCGGCATGGTCTTATTTTGCTACAGGCGTTGGCATAAATATACCCGCAAATATAATAAGAAAAGTATATAACCTTCCTGTTATTGAGTATAAAGATTATCCTGTAGGAAAGTTATATGTAAGATACACTGATGATCTTGTTACAGATATGGAAAGATTCCAGAGAATAATAACAAGAGGTGAAAGCTTATGAAAAAGACATATGAAAAACCTGTAATAACAAAGCTTGAAACAGGATTTATGAACAAGTTTGGCACATCGCCCCTTTATGCAAGGAAAGTAAGAAAAGATTTAGATGGTCATACCATATCGGATCTTATTGAAAAATTTGGATCTCCACTATTTGTTATATCAGAAAGAAAACTTAGGGAAAATTATAGAAAGATATATAAAGCTTTTTCCTCAAGGTATCCTAATGTTCAGTTTGGGTGGTCTTACAAAACAAACTACCTAAAAGCTGTATGTTCTGTGTTACACCAAGAAGGTGCATTAGCTGAAGTTGTCTCGGCTTTTGAATATGAAAAAGCGAGAAATCTTGGCATTAAAGGAGAAGATATCATATTCAACGGTCCACATAAAACTATTGATATACTTGAAAAAGCAGTTTCTGAAGATGCCATGATTCATATTGATCATTTTGATGAGATAAATGATCTGGAGAAAGTATCTAAAAAACTTGGGAAAAAGATAAAGGTTGGAATAAGGGTTAATATGGATACAGGGATACATCCACAATGGGATAGATTCGGTTTTAATTTGGAAACCGGACAGGTTTTTGATGCAGTTAAAAGAATAGCAATGGGGGGTAAGCTTGTTATCAGAGGTCTTCATTCTCATATAGGCACTTTTATCCTTGAACCTGAAGCTTATGCTAAGGAGGTAGAAAAACTTATAAAACTTGCCTATGAGATAGAAGATAATTTTGGATTTAAGATAGAGTATTTAGATATAGGCGGTGGTTTTCCATCTAAAAATAAGCTTAAAGGAACATATCTTCCTCCAGATGTCCTGATACCGTCAATTGATGATTATGCGGAAAGAATAACAGACTCATTGTACTCAAATTTGAGACCCAGTGACTTTCCTAAGCTTATACTTGAGACAGGAAGAGCCATTATTGATGAAGCTGAGTATCTTATAACTACCGTTTTTGCTTCCAAAAGGCTTCCTGATGGCAGAAAAGCATATATTGTTGATGCTGGCGTCAATATACTTTTTACCGCTTTCTGGTACAAATTCAATATTGAGATAGATAGAGATCTTCAGGGAGTTAATGAACCGTCCGTTATATACGGTCCATTATGTATGAATATTGACATTATTGATGATGGAGTTATGCTTCCGCCCCTTGAAAGGGGAACAAGATTAATTATATCACCTGTCGGAGCCTATAACAACACACAATGGATGCAGTTTATAGAGTACAGACCTTATGTTGTTATGATTATGGAAGATGGTTCTATTGAGGTGATAAGAGAGAAAGAGGATATAACCGATATTGAAAGAAGAGAGAAACTACCGGATAAATTAAGGATAGACGTTAAGGATTTATGAGGATAAAAGAAGATATAAAAGCTATATTTAACAGTTATTCAGAGATATTTTTTTTCGAGAATCATAAAGCAGGCTTAATACTGCTAACACTTACATTTATTAACCCAAATATAGGTATATCTGGAATTATAGCTTTACTTTCGGCATACGGCTTTGCAAAATTTCTCGGAATGGAAAAAGAGTTTCTGTCTTCCGGATTTTATACTTACAATCCACTGCTTGTTGGTCTTTCTATCGGCTATCTTTTTAAGATAACGCCCCTTACAGTTTTCTTTATATCTGCATCAGGAATACTTACATTTGTATTTTCAATTATGCTTTTCAATCTTTTTTCATATTATCTTAAACTTCCAATTCTTAGTATCCCTTTTGTCGTTATCAGCTCAACTATTTACCTTGCCGTTTCTAATTATACTAATCTTTTTGTAAGCAATCTTTATCCTCATATAAATTTTTCTTTTATTGAAAGTTACATTCCTGTATGGATATCAGGATATTTTAAATCCCTGGGGACGATACTTTTTTTACCTGATATTTTAGCTGGAATAGTTTTTTCTGCCGTTATCATTTACATATCAAGGATACTTTTTTTTCTATCTGTTATAGGATATTATGCAGGAAGTTTAACTTCTGGAATATTGATCGGATCATTTTATCAGGCTTTTTCCGATATAAGTCATTTTAATTTTATTTTGATATCTATGACACTTGGCGGGATTTTCCTGATACCGTCTATAAGATCTTATCTAATCGCTCTAACAGGAGTTATAACATCAACAATTGTTTTATCTGCAACAAAAACATTCTGGGCCTTATACGGAATTCCAGCCTTTACGCTGCCATTTAACTTAATAACGCTAACATTCGTTTATGTTCTTGGTCTGATAGGATTTCCCTACATCGCCAGAATAATTAGAAAAACACCGGAGGAAACTCTTGATTTTTATCTAACAAATATTAAAAGATACAAAGGCAGTGAGAAAACCCTTCATCTTCCTTTTTCTGGAAGATGGACAGTCTATCAAGGATTTAATGGAAAATGGACTCATAAAGGTGGATGGAAGTATGCTTATGATTTTGTCATAACAGATGAAGAGGGGAAAACATACAAAAATGACGGTCTTGATCTTGATGATTACTACGCCTATAGAAAGCCTGTTTTATCACCTATTAGAGGCAGAGTGGTAAAAGTTATATCAAATCTTCCAGACAATCCAATAGGTCAGGTTGATAGGGAGAACAGTTGGGGAAATCTTGTTATAATTCATGATCCAAGAGGATTTTATGTTGAGATATCACATCTATCATACAGATCTATTAAAGTTAAAGAGGGGGATTGGGTTGAGGTTGGAAGCTATATAGGTCTATGCGGAAACTCAGGTTATTCTCCACAACCTCATATACACATTCAGGTACAGCTTTCTGACAGTATCGGAGGATATACAGTCCCGTTTAGCTTTGTCAACTTTATATCAGACGGCAAGTTCTACTCAAACAATTTACCACAGGAAGGATCTGTTATAGAACCTGTATATCCTGATAAAAGCTTAGAGATGAAGTTTTCATTTGTGCTTGATAACTCTTTTGAGTATGAAATATTAAAGGAAGGTAATGTTGTAGATAAACTAAATATCATTGTTAAAATGTCACCTGATGGAACGTTTTATTTTGATTCAGGTAGAGGAAAGCTCTATTTTGGTAAGTATGAAGGAACTTTTTATTTTTACAGGCTTGATGGGGATGATGATTATTTAAAAATATTTTTTAAATCTCTTCCAAAGCTGCCTCTATTTTATAGAGAAGGAATAAAATGGGACGATCATATACCATTAAAAACTGTTGCAGGAAGGTTTAAAACCACAGCAATCTTGTTTGCCTCTTCTTTTAAACATGACTTTTCAGATGTAAAATATACTGGAGAATTTATTGATATTAGAAAGATAAAAGGATCTGTTAGATCTGGTTTATTAAATCTTGAAGAGAGCTTTTTTGTTGAGCTTGACGAGTTTATTGGTATTAAATATATAAAGTCCGACGATCTGGAAATAAGTTTAGTAAAAACAGAGTATAAGTAAGAGGTAGAGATGTTAAAAAAAATAATGCTTTTTTTAATGCTAATAGTTACAATATCTGAAGCTGTTGAAAAATACAGATTTGACACAGTTCTGTACTCAGGTGGAATACAGTATGAAAACTCAATTAGAGATTCTGGGATTATGACTGGTATTTACTTTTACATTGGAGCCGGTCTTGAACACTCTTTAGAAGGCGAGCTTGATTATACTTATATAAAATATCTCAATCAACCCGATCTTAATCAATATGATATAAGCTTTCTTTATACAAATTATTCCCTCATCAATAGAAAATTTAGACTTGGATATCACCGCATATTTACAGACGATAAAAATACAGACATGGGAAGTATATTTACATTTGGATACGAGTATTACGTTCCTTATAGATACGCCTATGGTTTTGATCTGAACTACTCTTTTTACCCAGAATATACGACAGATAAAAAAGGTCTTTCTGTTTTTCAGATTACTCCAAATCTTAGCTATAGCTTTGGCGATTATTACAGTTACGGAAGTTTTACAACTGGAATCAAAGGCTATATTATAAAGCTTTCAAACAATACTGGTTTTGGAAAGGATTTTTATTCTATAGAGGGCGATTTGAAATACTTTTATAGAAATGTAGTATTGGGTTTTTCTATATGGGATGGAGAACAATCTTTCGCTGTCAAAAAACACGGCTTTATTGTTTATAATCTTTCTGAAAAATATATAGGAGGATATTCCTTATTCTTCAGATATTTACTCAACAACAGAACAAGTTTTACAGGAAGATACGGCGAAACAGATTTTAAAGAATCTGGAAGTATATATAAAAGTAAGGGAAAAATATTTTTAATAACTGTTGGAACTACTTTTTAGGGTTAGGGATAAAAAATGAGGTTGTTTTTGCTGATCTTTTTATTTTTTTACGGAATCTCTAATGCTTTAGATTATGAAAAAATCAAGGAGGCGTATTATAGATCATACCAATATGAAAAAGTGGGCGATTTTGAAAATGCTATAAAATCTATCATGATTGTATATAAAGAATATCCTGAAGGATACACGTTAAATCTCAGACTTGGCTGGCTTTACTATTTAAAAAAGAATTATGCAAACTCAGTTTACCACTATGAGAAAGCCATAAAGGTAGTTCCATCTTCTATAGAAGCAAGATTGGGCTATACACTGCCTCTCCTTGCACAGGGAAAATTTTCGGATGTTGAAAAGGTATGCTACCAGATAATAAATACAGATTTTTATAACTACTACGGCAATCTAAGACTATCTTTTGTCTTAAGAATGCAGAAAAAATATGATACAGCTGAAAAAGTTATAAATAAGATGCTTTCTCTATATCCTACTGATGTTAACTTTCTTTTAGAACTTGCATTACTTAGACTTGATCAGGGTGACGAAAAACAGGCAGAATATATCTTCAGAGATATTCTTATACTGGATCCGGAAAATATAACTGCAAAAGAATATTTAGGAAAAATAAAATGACAGATTATTTATTTGTTTATGGAACTTTGAAGAAAGGATATATATTTCATCATTACCTCAAAAAATCTGAATTTATATCAGAAGGATACATAAAGGGTTACAGAATGTATCTTGTCTCCTGGTATCCGGCTGTTGTTAATGGTGATAAGACTGTCTATGGTGAGGTTTATAAAGTTGATCAAAAAACTCTAAGCCTTATAGATGAGTTAGAAGACGAAGGAAATACATATAAAAGAATTATTGATGATGTATTTACACAAAAAGGAAAAATTCCCTGTTACATATATTTGTATTTAAATGATCTAAAAGGTCTTAAAGAGATTTGCTCAGGAAGATTTTAACTCTCTTTTTTCATACTCATTTTTAACTATTTCAAATATACTGTGTGATAGAAAATCAAAAGCATACTTCCATGCCAGTATAATATCTTTATCCAAATCAGTTATTCTTTTCATTCCTTCCGAAAAATATTTTGATATAGTTCTTTGATCTTCAGGCTGTAAATCAAGGGCAATATAAATTGAGGCTATCTCTTTATTAAGTAGCATAGCTTTTTCCCAGTCTGAAGGGTTTAGAACAAAAATCTTAAAAAGTTCTCGGAATTTTAAAGATACTATTCTTATACTTTCTTTTTTTAAGTTTTTGCCTATTTCTCTAAAGCTATACTCAATAATATCATCCAAATAATTGTAAACTTGAGCAAAACTGTTTTTTACTGTCTTATATGTGTCATCAGAAAGTTTATAAATCCTCTTTTTTCTCGGTTTTATATATACAGAGCTGAACTTTAATTCAGGTTCTTTTGATATAGGATCAAAAATGTCTGAAACAAGAATATTTGTAGGAAAGTGATATATTTTACCGTATCCAAAAGGAGAAAAAAGAACTCCTCTTTTTATCTTACCTATTTTGGTTTTAATATATATCTGTCCTCTTTTTGATCTTACGTTAATATAATCGTTGTTAACGATGCCAAGTTCAAAGGCATCTTCTTCATTCATAAATATATATGGTTCTGCTTCGTTCCTTAAAAGTTCAAGAGACTTACCAGTCCTTGTCATTGTATGCCACTGTTTTTTAGTTCTTCCTGTTGTAAGTATAAATGAGAAAGGATACTTTACCTTATCTTCAGGCTCCTTATATACAGCCCTGTTAAATCTGGCTTTTCCTGAAGGGGTCGGAAATATTTTATCTTTGTAAAGCCATTTTCCTCCCCACTGTTTTGGAAGGTCTTTGTAATCCCATTTAGATATATCACAAAGTCTGCCTTCTGTAGTTTTTTTGTATTCATTAAAGATATCTTTAGAATTTCTGTAATTAAATCCAGACTTCCATCCTAATCTTTCCGCAACATCACAGAATATCTTCCAATCATCTCTGCATTGTGGCGGAGGATCCTTAAACGGCTGATTAAAGCTTACCGTTCTATCTGAACCTGTCATAATACCTTCCTTCTCTCCCCACTGCGTAGCTGGTAAAACCAGATTTGCGTAATCTACTGAATCTGTAAGATAAGCGTCCTGAACAATAACAAATGTGTTTCTTAACGCTTTCCAGAACTTATTAAGATCAGGCATGGTTACAGCAGGATTTGTACAAACAATCCATAAAAGTTTTATCTCTTTATTAATCATTTTGTCCACTGATTCAACAATTGTTATACCTGGAACTGGATTGATAGAACCATCAGGAATTTTCCAAAAATTTTCTATAAATCTTCTGTCGTTATCGTTTCTAACATCTCTATAGCCTGGAAGTCCATTTGTCAGATATCCAACCTCCCTACCTCCCATTGCGTTTGGTTGACCTGTTAAAGAAAACGGACATCCCTTTTCATTAATTCTTCCTGTTGCAAGATGTAAATTTATTAAAGCTAAATTTTTCATTGTTCCATTTGAAGACTGGTTCAATCCCATAGTCCAGAAAGAAATAACTTTACTGCTAAAGGCATATATTTCGGCAAGTTTGTAAATACTGCTTTCCTTTATACCACAGATCCTTGAAGCTTTCGACGGTGGGAACTTTTTAGATTCGTTGACTGCTTCTTGAAAATTTTCCGTGTATTTGGAAATAAAATCATAATCAAGCCATCCCTTCTTATCAAGAAGATATAAAATACTGTTAAAAAGAACTGTATCCGTTCCAGGATTTATATCTATCCAGTAATCAGCTTTTTCAGCCGTTGCTGTAAAAACTGGATCTATAACAATTATCTTTGAATCAGGGTTCTCTTTTTTTCTCCTTAATACTCTCTTGAAAATTACAGGATGCGTCCATGCTGCATTTGAACCGGCAAAAATAAAAGCGTCAGAATCATCTATATCTTCGTAGCTTCCCGGTGGACCGTCAGAACCAAAAGATAATTTATAACCCATAACAGCAGATGCCATGCATAATCTTGAGTTTGCGTCTATATTATTTGTTCTGACAAATCCCTTTACAAATTTATTTATTACATAACAGTCTTCAGTTGTCAGCTGACCAGAGATATAAAAGTAGTTCTCATCAGGCAAATTGTTAGATAATTTTTCTGCTATTATGTCAAGAGCATCTTCCCATGTTATTTGTTTAAACTTTTCTTTTTTATTTTTCCTATATAACGGAGCTGGAACTCTTCCGATATCCATTACCTTAGGATATGGAATAGGTTTTAGACATAGATCTCCGTAATTTGCAGGATGATATTTGTCTCCTTTTATCTTCGTTCTTCCTTTTTTATCCATTAAAATTTCAAGTCCGCATCCAACACCACAGTAAAGACATTGGGCTTTTGCGAGTGTCTTATTCATTTTAAACTTCCTCAATTGGTTTGTTTATCTCTTTTCCATAAGCTTTCCATAAAAGGCTGGAAACAATAATTGCAAATATGGAAAGAATCACATAAACAATAAATCCTTTTGAATAGCCGATAACTCCGTAATTCTGAACAAAGATTCCAAGTATAGGAGGAACAACAAATCCTCCAAAAGCTCCAAGTCCTCCAACCCATCCTGCAGCTCCACCTGTTGCGTGTGGAACGTATTTGGGAACTAATTTAAACACTGCACCGTTGGCAATACCCATTCCTGCTCCCATCAGTATTTCACCTGCAAGTGAGACTGAGAAATTGGTATTGCCTCCTAAAATAACAATCACTGCACCTATAAGAATCATACTAAAAGCTGTGATAGAAACAAGTTCGCCTCCGATCTTATCTGATATCCATCCTCCAAAAATCCTTACAACAGACGCGAGAAGTGAAAAACCAAACGCCATTAAAAGACCGGCATGTCTAAGTTCTATATCGTAACTTTCAACCCAAAAAACTATAAACCACCCAGTTAAAGCAAGAAATCCACCAAATGATGTGAAATATAGCGCCACCAAAGCCCAGGTTTCAATATGTTTTGCAGAATTTTTTAATGATTCTATAAGACTCCCTGTTGGTATTAATTCTTGTCCATATTTCTTTGCTTTTACTACAGCTTCTTTCCTTGATATACCGGATTTAATCATCTGAAAGTATGGAGCATCTTTAGCAAAAATAACATATATGACGGTTCCAATAAGTAAAAATCCAAACCATAATATATAAGAAGCTGTAAGTCCTATTTCTCTCAGTGCAAAAGGTAGAACAAGTCCAAATATACCAGGAGCAAGATTACCAATTCCTGCGTATATTCCAAGTGCAAATCCTTGTTTGCTTTCAGGATACCAGTATGCTGTCTGGGCTATACCTACCGAGAAAGTAGCTATTCCACAACCACTTAGAAAACCAAAAAAGAGTATAAGCCAGTACATCCATGGTTCAAGATCAGGATAGTAGAAGTATAAAAGGGTTGATAATCCACCCATACCTATAACTGAAAGTATAAGTAAAGTTGCTAAAGGAATTTTACCTCCAACCTTGTCAACCCAAGCTGCAAAAGGAATTCTCAATAAAGAGCCTGTTAGATTTGGTGCTGCGATAAGAAGACCAAGTAAAAATCCAGATAAACCTAAAATCTCTTTAAGGTTTTTAGCCACAGGGCCATATAACGAGACAGCTGCAAATCCTATAAAAAATCCAAATGTCGCCATAGAAAGACCCACAACCGGGCTTCCTTTGATCTTTAAACTACTGCTTTCCATTAAATGCCTCCTTTAAATCTTCTTCTATCTCCGTAAAAACTTTGTATCTCTTTTGTGGATCTTTTTTGATCATTTTCATGATTATTGTTTCAAGCTTACTTGGTATATCAGGGTTCAGTTTTGACGGTTTTTCAGGTTCAGGAAAATCGTATATCTCAAGGATATTAGATTTGGAGTAAGGATTTTTTCCTGTGGCTCTTCTATAAAGCTGTATTCCGATTAAAAATATTTCCTCTTCTTCGGAAGATCTATTTAATAACGATCTATTTAAATTAAGAATGAACTGAGGGTAGTCCTTTTTAATCATACAGTTAAACCTTATAATAAATCTCAAAGCATCTTTGGAAATATTTGAAAGAACTCTTTTGTAGAACTTCTCAAAACTTTCTTTTTCTTTTTTGAGATCTATATATATCTTTATAATCTCTTCAATGTATGAACCGACGCTGTCTAAAGGAACCGATTTTAATAGAAGTTTACCTTCCGTACTTTCTCCTATTACAGTCCCACCGTAATATACATCTACTCCTGTAACAATTTTATTTCCTTCCTTGAACTTAACCCCAACAAATCCAAGATCTCCCATACCATGAATACCGCATCCTTTCTGACAGGCTGACCAGTACATTCTCAGTTTACCTTCACTGCACTCAAGAGGATACTTATCTGTAAGAAACTCAGCCAGTTTTATTGCGTCTGGTTTATTTGGTATCACACCAAAAGGACATTGCTCCGTTCCTGCACAGGCTATTAAATTGGTAAAATAAATGGAAGACCGGTTTTTGTATTTTTTAAACAGATCATATCTTTCTACATTTTCAGGATCTTTTATACCGGTGATATAAAAATTCTGCTCAACGGTTAGTCTTATCTCACTCCCAGGGTTTTGCTCTAATATCTCTACAGCCTTAATAAGATCAGATCCAGAAAAAATACCAGCAGGAACAACCACATGTATGGCATAACTCCCATCTTTTAACTGAATCCTATATGGATGGTCGCCTCCATCAAGTTCCGTTAGACTTTTCCCTGATTTTTGAAATTCAATTCCGATCTCATTTTCAACAGCTTTTACTACTCCATACATACCAACAGCGTCTATAAGAAACTTCAGTCTATTTCTATTCCTGCTGTCTTTAAAACCATACTTTTTATATATACTTCCCAAACCTTCCAAAAAACTGGGGACAATGTCCCCAGTCAAAAAAAGATCTGCTGGCTTTGCTACTTCTCCCACCTTCCCCCCAAGGTACACATTGAAACCATAAATTCCATCTTTCTCTGCAAGAACAAAGGAAACATCATGACCGTAAGCGTTACATCTGTTTGAAAAACTTCCAGTTATACAGATATTGAGTTTTCTTGGAAGTTTACATATCCATTCAGACTTTTTCAAAAAGATAGACTGCATTTTTTGAAGTATGTTCCATGTTGAGATAACATTATCAAAAGCAAGTCCATCTAACGGATCCTGAACTATATTTCTAAAATTATCAACACCTGTCTGGAATGTTGTTATTCCTACAGATTCTAATCTTTTAAATATTTCCGGGATATCTTCTATCCTAAGGTACCTTAGTTCTATCTGCATGCGGGTTGTAAGATCTATATAATTTCTGCCAAACTCTTCAGATATCTTTCCTATCTCAAAAGCCTGTTCCTTTGTTAGCCTTCCACCTGGAATTCTGACTCTTAACATAAATCTTTCCAAAGTAGCAGGCCTGTAAAATATACCGAAACATTTAAGAAAGTAGTTTAGATCATGCTCAGGTATTGAAGAAAAGCCTTTCTTTGCATATATATTTAATCTTTTAAAAGATTCCTCAACTGAGCATTCTTGCTTAAGAACTTCTATCTTATTCAGTTTTTTGTTTCTTTCTTTACTAATTTTGATCAACTTTTCCATCTATATTTTGTCTCCATATTTTCTTTTTTGTTCTCTTATTAGCAACCGGCATGCCAAAAAATAAAAATTCTCTCCAGATCCCGAAATACCTGTAAAAAAAGAAAAATAGAATGTATAATGTCTTTAGTAGTCTGGAGCAATAATGTGCATATGCACTAATTTTGTGCAAGGGAGATAAGATGAGAATACATTATATACAGCATGTTCATTTTGAGACACCTGCAAATATATTTAAGTGGGCAAGCTCAAAAGGATACAGAATCGATGGGACTAAACTTTTTTTGAAAGAGCAACTTCCTGATCCTGATAATTTTGATTTTCTTATTGTGTTAGGTGGACCTATGGGCGTTTACGATGATAAAGAGTTTCCATGGCTGAAAGAAGAAAAACTTTTCATTGAAAAGTCTATAAAGTATGGAAAAAAAATATTGGGTATCTGCCTTGGAGCACAGCTGATAGCTGATGTTCTGGGAGGAAAGGTTTACAAAAACAGGTTCAAAGAGATAGGTTGGTTTGATCTTAAACTCACACCTGAAGGAAAAAGATCAAAATTTTTCTCCATTCTTCCTGACACATTCACAGGATTTCACTGGCATGGAGATACATTTGATATTCCTGAAGGAGCTGTTCATACAGTCAGATCAGAGGCATGTGAAAATCAGGCTTTTGTTTATGATGGTCGTATTGTCGGTCTCCAGTTTCATTTAGAAACTGATAAAAAAACAGCTGAAGAACTGATAAATAACTCTGCTGAAGAATTAAAAGAAAAAGGGAAATACATTCAGGATCCCGAATTTATACTCTCTCAAAATAAAAATTTTAGACAGTTGGAAAAGCTACTTTACAGATTTATGGATAAATTTGAGGTGTAAATATGGCTTTATTTCCTATGTTTGTGAATCTAAAAGAAAAGGATATTCTTGTTGTAGGTGCTGGAAATGTTGCTCTCAGAAAAATAGAAAAGCTTTTACCTTTTTCTCCTAAGATAACGGTTGTAGCAAAAAAAGTATCACAGCAGGTTGAAGATTTATGTAAAAAAAACGGCATAAAAGTGATAAAAAGACCTTTTAAAAAAGAAGATTTAAAAGGAAAAGATATAGTTATTGTGGCTGTAGATAATATTGATCTACAGAAAGAGATTTACAGCAAATGTAAAGAACTTAAAATCCACGTAAATTCTGTTGACAGTCCGGACTACTGCGATTTTATATTTCCTGCTTATGTAAAAAAAGGAGATATAGTTATAGGTATAACCACTTCAGGAAAAGCTCCAGGGTTATCAGGAAAGATAAGGGAGATTATTGAGAACGCTCTCCCTGATAATCTTGAAGAATTACTTGATGAACTTGTCAGAATACGGCAAACTAAAGAAAAAGGAAAGGAAAGACAGGAACTGATCAAGAAAATTATAGAAGAGAAATTAGGTTAATTATCTTCCATAAAGTCCTACAATATGAGTCTGTGCAATAACATGACCTTCCATTTTGTAAAGAACATCCTGTCTAACTGCTCCTGGGGGAAGACCCAAAACAGGAATGTCAAGAGCGTAAATCCTAATAAAATATCTATGAGGCATTCCTTTTGGTGGGCATGGGCCAAAATACCCTATTCTTCCAAAGTCGTTTATCCCCTGCTTAATATAACCATTTACAACAGGTGTTTTTTGTATATTTTCATTCAATGCTGTAACGGTGTAGGGAATATCATAAACAATCCAGTGTGTAAAGACTCCCATTGGTGCATCCGGATCTTCCATTATTATTACGAAACTTTTAGTATCAGGTGGAAATTCACCCCAGAAAAGGTCTGGAGATACATTCATTCCATCGCATGTGTACTTTTTTGGTATAAATCCATTGTCCATAAATGCTGATGTTCTGATAAAAAACGAGATCTTCCCAAAATTATTATCGTCAGCTCTAACTGAACCTAAGGATACAATCAGTACAATTGATAAAAACAATGCCCTAAACATCTGCTACCTCCCATATATTCCTGTTAATTTTCCTTTTGAAAGAACTTTACCTTCCATCTTTTCTTCAATAATCTTTTTAGTTGCTCCTGTCGGGAGCTCTAACGAAGGAACAGAAACGGCAAAAATATTAAATATATATCTGTGTGTACTTCCTTTTGGCGGACATGGACCCCCATATCCTATTCTTCCAAAGTCATTTATCCCCTGCTTTATGCCGTCTATCTGAGGAACTTTAGGAAAATTTTCAGGAAGAAGCCTTAAGGAAGAAGGAATATCATAAACAACCCAGTGTGTAAAGACTCCCATTGGTGCATCCGGATCTTCCATTATCAGAACAAAGCTTTTTGTTTCTTCTGGAACATTATCCCATACTATCTCAGGCGATATATCCATACCGTCACATGTATAATCAACGGGAATAGTTTCCCCCTCATCAAAAGACATACTTTTTACAATTATGGGTTCCATTTTAATCTCCTGTGTAACAGATATAATACTAAATCTATAGTTTTTTTCACAATTTTCTATCTTTTTTAAGAAGGTAATATACTTTACTACAGAATTCCAGATCAGAAGTGAGCTTTAAAGCCTGATTGAGGCTGTTTCCTATTGCAAAACTTCCATGTTTTTTAACTATCACTATTTTTTTACTTTTATTTATAAATGTTTCTGAAAGTTTTTCAGCAAGTTCCTTTGATCCACTTGCCTTTTCCACTTCAAGCACCGGAACCTCACCTAAAAACAGTTTCCCTTCATTGTCAACAGGAACAAACATATTATCAACAATAAAACTTATGACCACAGCGTATATGGGATGAGCATGTATTATAGCTTTAGCATCCGTTTTTTTGTATATCTCCCTATGAACTAAAAGTTCTGTCGATGCTATTTTATCTTTTACAGTCTCGTAAAATATAGGAAGCTTAACTATATCATTTTCATTTAGATAACCAAGCATCTTTCCTGTCTTGGTAATATAAAGATGATCTCCTTCCCTGACTGATATATTTCCTGCACGGCTGTTTATTAATGCCTCTTTGTAAAGAACTTTTCCTGTAAATATTATCTCTTTAATAATCTCTTTATTCATATCCCTTTCCTTTTTGAATATGGTTATACTTCTATTTTATGACATTTCTCATTTGATAAAAATCATAAAACAGGAATGATTTTTCAGGTATTTTTTTTCAAAGTTTTTAAAAATAAAGACAGGAGGAAAAAATACATGGCTACAACAGTAACATTAAAAGGAAACGCAGTTGCACTGGCAGGACCAGAACTTAACGTTGGCGACAGAGCCCCTGAAGCTGTAGTTGTTGCTTCAGACCTTTCAGAAAAGACTATCGGCGGTGCTAAAGGAAAACCACAACTTATTATAACGGTTCCATCGCTCGACACACCGGTTTGTGAGACTGAGACAAAAAAATTCAATGAAATTGTTTCAGGTCTTGATATTGACGTAACAGTAGTATCTATGGATCTTCCTTTTGCTGAAAAGAGATTCTGTGAGTCCTTCAGTATTGAGAATGTGACTGTAGCGTCTGATTTCAGATACAGAGATATGGAAAAATACGGCGTTTTAATTGCAGAAGGTGCTTTAAAAGGTATTCTCGCAAGATCTGTTTTTGTTGTAGATTCTGAAGGTAAGATCGTTTATAAACAGCTCGTTCCTGAGATAACCGAAGAACCCAATTACGATGAAGTTCTAAACTGTGTTAAATCTTTATAATTTTTAGGGGGCTTTAAAGCCCCTTTCATACTGAATATCTTTGAGATTAGTAAAAGGAATATTAAGAATCCAGATAGATAAAAAACTGAGTACAGAGCAAGTTCAGATCTGTTAACCTCTCCAGTTACCATCCTGAAAAGATCTCCCTCAATCATAATAAGATAAATAACCCTTAGATAAATTAGAAAAAAGAGGATAAATACAAGCAATAAAAACTGTTTTTTAAGCAGGTAATGTTCGGAAGTATATCTTACTTTAAACAGCTTCTCCTTAGTATCAGAATGGGAGATAGTATATTCTATTAGGTTTTGAATTTTTTTATACTGAAGGTATATAAAAAAAGAGATAAGGGATAGTATAAAAGGAAATGTTCTAATAAAATCAACCAGATCTACAGGAAGTTTTCCTATCGGAGAGTCTATTATGTTTAGTTTATTCTTCAGATCTTCTTCACTTTTGTTTATCTGATTTATTTTATCTTTTAATTTTTCTACTTTTATATTTTCTTTTTTTAGGTAATCTCTGAATGTATCCAGATAATTTTTTATCTCTACTAAAAACTCTTTAATGGTCTGTTTTAGGGTTGAAGATATTTTTTCTGCAACAATACTTTTATTTTCAACTATTTGATTGTAATCTTTCCAGAGATTCTCATCATAACTTTTATATTTTTTTTCAAAGGATTCAAATGTTGATCTGTATAAATCTTCTAATTTTTTCGTACTCAAGCCTATCTCCGTAGATGTTTTACTTATTGGTTCTATGATCTCATCCTTCGCAATATTAAAAATTCTTATATACCAATTATCAGTGTACCATCTGACAGCTTCTTTAATATTTGAGAAATTTTTAAAATACTCATATTCCTCTTCTGTGAGATCTTTTTGTGGTTTTTCTCTCTTTTCAGAACTAAAATAATTTCTAAAATCAATAATGGCTCCAGCAAGTTCATAAGGAAAAATATCCAATCTATTTTCAAGCTCCTCATAAGATAAAACAGAAAGATCTACAGTTTTCTTTAGTTTGTTTATTTTTTCCTCAAGCTTTTTTACTTCTTTCAACTGATAATTTAATATGTTTTCAAGTTGTTTTTTCTGGTTTTGATAAGAAAAGTAGGGTTCTATCACATACACATAACCAAATAAGATAAAAATAATTCCCCCAAATACAAACCTGAAATATATTTTCTTTGCTTCAAGAAGCTCTTTAAAAAGAAAGTTAAAAAGATCTGCCATTTTTTTACCATAATTATTTAAGCAGAAGGCAGATAAAAATCTTTTAATCTTAAATATAACTCTTTTTTTTATCTTTTAAACTATAACCCAAATATCTCTGATTCCAGATCTTCTTTTTTTAATATGCTTATAAGTTTTCCTTCATCAAAATCTGAAGACACTTTTCTACCTGTTTTTATATCATAAATAAAAAATATCTCATTTCCATAGCTTCCAACAACATAATTTGAATTTCCTAATACGGCTCCTGCCATAACTGAAGATTTAAAATCAGGAGTAAGTTTTTCTCCTGTTTCTATATGGTACAGAGCATAAAAACCGTTCTTCTTACCCCAGAAAAATTTACTTTCTCCTGTTAAAGCTCCTCTATCCCTTATTTTATCAAACCACTCTGTTTTTTTACCTTCAAGTGTAAAGAGAGCCTCTTTTTTTTCCATCGTTACTCTGAAAAAATCAGACTGACCTTTTACAAGACCAAGGGGAGAAATCCAGTTGTAATAATCTGTGATCCTCTTTCCTTCTTTTCCATTAAATACTGCCCATTTGACTTTATTAAGATAAACTAAAGGGTTTTCTTTATCCTTAACTATTTCTTCCGTTCCTACCAGATATTCTGATTCTCCTTTCAGAAAACCTGAATTTAATATCCATCCTAACTTAAGCGATACATATGGAGTTTTTATTTGAAAAAAAAGATCTTTATCTTCTACTTCCATTTATATCTCCCTGTTGTATAATTTTTGAACTAAATTCAAACATTTCTTTTAAGGGTTTTTTATGACAAACTTAATAGACAGATTTGCTTTTAATGAATGTTATGATCAGGTTCTGGATCTTTTTCATTTGGAAACAGGAATAATTTTTAAAACCAAGAGAGATATTGCAAAAAGAAAGATAGACAGCTTTCTTAAAAAACAGGGATTCAAAGACTGTAGTTCTTTTTTAAAAGCTTTAGAAAACAGTAGTTTTCTTCTCCAAAAACTAATTGACTTTCTTACAGTTAATGAGACTTACTTTTTCAGGGAAAAACACCATTTTGAGATTATATATGAAATCTTAAAGGAAAAGAAAAATGAAGTAAGAATACTTTCCATTCCTTCATCTTCAGGTGAGGAGGTTTATTCCCTTTTAATATATCTTCTTGAAAGAAATCTTGATCTGTCAAGATTCGAGATAATCGGCTGTGATATAAATAAAGAAGCTATTGAAAGGGCAAATAAAGGTATATTTTCTTTCAGAAGTGTGATGAACGTTGATAATGATACTCTGAATAGATTCTTTAATAAGATAGACGGTAACAAATTCAGCATTAAAGATCTATATAGAAACTATGTAAAGTTTATAAATATAAATCTTTTTTCTGATAGAATTTTCACACTTGGCAAATTTGAGATTATTCTTTGTAGAAATCTTTTTATTTACTTCAGCGAATCTTATAAGCAAAAAGCTATGGAAATTTTTTACAGGCTTTTAAAAGAAAATGGGATACTTGTTTTAGGTCATGCTGATACTGTAAAAGATATTGGGCAATTTGAAAGAGAGTTTAAAAAAGGAAGTTATATATACATAAAACGTAAAGAGGGAAGACAATGCTGAAAAGAAAGTATTTAGAAGAATGGGATAAGGAATTTTTCTGGCATCCTTTTACTCAGATGAAGGTTTACAGGGAAGAGGAGAATATAATAGTAGAAAAAGGAGAGGGAGTTTATATATACGATATTTACGGGAATAAATATCTTGACGGTGTTTCATCATTATGGTGTAACGTTCATGGACACAACCACCCAAAACTGAATAAAGCATTGAAAGATCAGATAGATAAAATAGCACATTTTACAACTCTTGGTGCTTCAAATGTTCCTGCTGTCGTATTTGCAAAAAATTTAATAGATGTAGCACCTCCAAAACTTAAAAAAGTATTTTACAGTGAAGATGGTGCTGAAGCTATGGAAATAGCTATAAAAATAGCATACCATTACTGGCATAATAAGGGAGAAAAACAGAAAAATAAGTTTGTTACACTTTCCGAAGCTTATCACGGGGATACGATAGGCAGCGTTAGTGTTGGTGGTATAAACATATTTCACGAGAAATACAAGCCTCTACTGTTTGACGTTTATAAAATGCCCTCTCCATATCTTGAGGCTGTTAAAATAGCAGGTAGGGATAAAGCTCTTGAGTATGATACAACAAAACTATTAATTGAGGAAATTGAACAATTTATATTTAAAAATCATCAGGAAATTGCAGCCTTTGTTTTAGAGGCTGGCGTACAGGGAGCTGCTGGTATCTTACCATTTCCAAAAGGTTATCTTAAAGAGGTAAGAAGATTATGTGATGAGTATAATCTACTTATGATCGTTGATGAAGTTGCAACAGGATTTGGAAGGACAGGATATATGTTCGCTTCAGAAAAAGAAGGTATAGAACCTGATATAATGGCATTAGGTAAAGGTATAACTGGAGGATATTTACCTCTTGCAGCAACCCTTGTAACAGATGAGATATTCAATGAGTTCTTAGGTGAGTTTGGAGAGGCAAAGCATTTTTATCACGGACATACATATACTGGAAATCCTCTGGCATGTAGTGTTGCGATAGCAAATCTTGAGGTTTTTGAAGAGGAACAGACCTTAAAAAAATTAAAACCCAGAATAAAGCAGCTTGAAGAAAGATTAAAAGAGTTTTGGAATCTCAAACATGTTGGGGATGTGAGGCAGTATGGATTTATGGCAGGAATTGAGCTTGTTAAGGATAAGAAAGAGATGAAGCCATATCCATATGGAGACAGGATAGGATTTAAGGTAGCAAAGGAGATGATAAAAAGGGGAATATGGGTAAGACCCCTTGGAGATGTTATGGTTATTATGCCTCCCCTTATCATAACAGAAAAGGAACTTAATTACTTTTTAGACTGTATGATAGACAGTATAAAAGCTGTTACAGAAATTTAAAGCTGTAATTTAGATTAAGCTTCTTCTATAAATTCTCTCAACTGTTTGGGAAGTTCTGCTTCTACATCTTTTATTTCGCCGTCTGATACATGTCTTTTTATTACCCTTATTACAGCCTTTATAGCTTCTTTAGCATGTTGCTCATTTCCCAAATCCCTTGCTGCAGTTCTTCTATCCTCCTCCATTACAGCATGAATAAGATCTTCAACATGTTTTATAGATTTGTCGGGGCTGTCAGTTATTCTCCATCCATCAACAGCTATAGCTTTTATACACATAGGTAACTGAGCAAGAAGATCAAGAAACTCTTCAGGTGTTAATCTCCTTCTTAAAGCATGTAAAACAGCTCTTAAAACCCTCCCTGCTCTATCCTTATCACCAGGAACACCAAGTTCCTCAGCAAGCTCTTTTAAAAAAAGATTTCCATTTGCCACATACTTTTCGAAATTCATCTCAAACCCTCCTTGTTATACTGTTTTTCTCTACTTTTAAATATATGAACGGCAAAGATCTAATTCAAGAAAAATCTAATCGCTGTACACAAATACAACAGATCCCACATTTTTAGTTTTTAAGATACCTTTTTTCAGCATTGCGTACGTTTTTTGAGCTGTCTCTCTATCAAATATACTTTCTATGTCAGAATATGTAAAAGGTCTTCTTTTTAATGTTTTTATTATCTGCTCTTCCGTCAGCTTTCTTTTTTCCAAAATACTATCTTTATCCCTCGTAACCACATTTATATTAAAACCATAAAATTCTTCAGAAAGTTCAAAGAGTTTAATATCAGATACAGGTTTAACATTATAAGCTGGCGGTCTATCAACCGTTCCTAAGTCTATCCTGTCAGGCTTAATATCCTTAAGGACTTTAGCAATCTCACTCATCTCTTCTTTTGAGTCATTAATCCCTTCCAGAACCATAACCTCTATCACAAGCTCGCCATTGTATATTCTTCTAAAATCCTTTAGTCCTTCTACAATATTTGAGACAGATATACCCTTTAAAGGTCTGTCTATCTTTTTGAACGTTTTTTCTTTTACAGAATCTATAGAAACCTTTACTATATCGAAATTTTTTAAGATCTTCTGTATATCAGTCCTGTAAATGGTAGAACCATTAGTAAGGATTAATGTTTTACTTCTTCCTTTTATAAGGTTGAGACTGCTTACAAGAGTTTCAAGATCTGAAAAAAGAGTCGGTTCTCCATTTGACGTAACTGTTATAACATCAGGATAAGAATTCTCTTTCAGATATTTTTCAACCTCCTCTATTATCTGATCAACAGAAGGTTCTTTTTGGATACTGTTAACAGGCGGTCTTTTTTTTAGTTCACAATATAGACAGTCGAAATTACAGCTTTTTGCCTCAGGAGATAGGTCTATACCAAGTGAAAGACCAAATCTTCTTGATTTTACTGGACCAAAAACATACTTCAAATTCTCAACCCTTTTATGTATTATAATCATTAGAACTCTATTAAAATATTATAGGTGTTATTAATGGGAATTCCAGTAAGCATAGTGCTGGGAATTTTTTTGTTGATCAGTTCTGCATTCAGTAGGACGGAAGATAAGTATCTGAATCCTGAAGATATTGGCGTTATTATAGCGATCGCAATAGATGCATCAGACGCGGCTTTAACCTTTGAAAGATCAAAAGGAAAGATAAATCTTAGTCTTAAGATGGATTTTACAGAAAAAGCCGATATCAATGAGAGAATCCATTTTTTTAAAACAAAAGGCTTTAATCAGCTAAAGAAATATGTTGAGAGAGGTAAGCCGTATATACCTCTTATAAAAAAAATATTTGAAAAGCATATGATTCCAGACGAACTTATATTTCTTCCGATTATTGAAAGCAGATTCAATATAAAAGCAAGATCTCCTGCCGGTGCAGCAGGGTTGTGGCAGTTTATGCCTCAGACTGGTAGAATGTACGGACTCAGAATAAACAAATGGATAGATGAAAGATATGATGTAGAAAAATCAACTATAGCAGCAGCATTTTACCTAAAAGATCTGTATCATATATTTGATGACTGGATGCTTGCCCTTGCGAGTTACAATACTGGTGAAGGAAATATAATAAGAAAGATAAACAAGTATGGTGGGATAAATTTCTGGGATATAGATGAGTATCTTTCAAAGGAAACAAGAAATTATATACCAAACTTCCTTGCTGCTGTTTCTGTTGTTAAAGAGATCCTTAAAAAGGAACATTTTGATTATGAGACAGTCCATTTTGATATAGTGAAGATAAGAAAACCTGTATCTCTCCTTTATATATCAGAACTTACAGGAATTTCTCTTTCCAGACTGAAAAAGATGAATCCTCATTTAAAGAAAGGTGTAACACCTCCAGATGGGGGGGAATACAATCTGTATATTCCTGAAGGTTATAAAGAAACTGTTGAAGTTGCACTTGAAAAATCGCCTGTTATTAAATATAAAGCCTTGAAAGAGTACACCGTAAAAAAAGGAGACAGCCTTTATCTGATAGCTAAAAGGTTTGGGACGACAGTTTCATACTTAAAAAAGATAAATGATCTTGACAGCGGTACAATACTCAAAGGAACGGTTCTAAAAGTTCCCTCATACATTGAGGCATATCCTGATTACACAGATAAAGTACTTGACCTTTCAGAAGATATAATCTACACGCCCAAAGGCATAGTTTATAAGGTCAAAAAAGGAGATACACTCGGGAAAATCGCAAAAAAATTCAAGGTTTCTGTAAAAGCTATAAAAAAATGGAATAAGATAGATAAGTTTATATATCCCAATCAGAGAATAGTTATATATAAGAAGGTCAGAAATTTAAATGTAAGAGATCCCCATATAGTTCCCAGAAATGTAGCATACCTGAAAAAAAGGGTTAAAAAGAGGAAACCTACAGTAAAATATATATTTTACAGAGTAAAACCTGGAGATACCCTTATAAAGATAGCAAAAAAGTATGGAGTTAGAGTCTCAGACATTATGAAGTGGAACAGGCTTTCATCAAATATTATCGTCATAGGTCAAAAATTAACGATTATCAAAAGGGTTGGAGCTGGAAGCTGAGATGAAGAAAAAACTTCTCGCACTGATTGAACCACACAAAATACATAGAAAACTTGGTGATGCTCTTGAATTTATTGAAGATATTATAGTTTTTTTCCTGATTATCTTACTTTTCATCCTGAGCATATATGCTCTACACGATATAGCCACTGCCCTTATGAAAGAAAAAGTAAAGGTATATGATCTAATACCAAAATTTATATATCTTTTTATACTGATTGAGCTTTTTAGACTTACTATTGTTTATCTTAAGGAAAGGAGAATAGACACATCACTTATGATAAAAACAACTCTAATAGCTGTCTTGAGGGAAATAATTATAAAAGCTCCTCATTTTAAACCTATGGATTTCGTTGGCATAGGGATTTTAACATTTGTACTTGCTTTAATCTACTATGTTCCTAAATATATATTTATATCCGAAGAACATTTTGAGCTTAAACATAAACCTAAACATGAAAAAGTCAAAACAAAAAGAGTTGTAAAGGCAAAGAAAAGATAAACTTATGACAGAAAAAATTTTTGGTGCAGTAGGATCTTATCCAGAATACATAACAGCGAATCTTCCAGAAAGTAAAACTATTATTATTTTACCTGATAAAAAAAGGCAAAAACTATTTTTGAATGATATTAAAGCTTATCTTGATTTTCTAAAAAAGAAAACAAAGGTTTTTGAGATACCTGAAAGTTCAGACCCTGTAGATATTGAATCACAGATAAAAAGAAATCTTTTCTTAACCTCAGTAATAAAAAATAAAAATTTTATAGCGGTAGCAACGGAAAAAAGTCTCGATATAGCTATTGATAAAAATTTTCAAAAAAGGCTTATTGAATTAAAAACAGGTATGGAGATAAACAGGGATTTATTCATAGAAAATTTGATTGAATCTGGTTATATAAAAGAAGAAAATCCAGAGAACGAAGGCGAGTTTTCAGTAAAAGGAAGTTTTATCTTTATTTATATACCATTTTACGGTATTGTTCAGATAGACTTTTTTGGTGATCTAATTGAGTCTATATTCTTAAAATCAAAACTTAAAATAAGGAAAAAGATAGATTCTTTTACGATTTTTCCGCTTTATGACAAACCTGTTAGATACAAAGAAGGCATAAATATAGAATTTAAAAATATAGATACGGTTAAAATCTCCAGTTTGATAGATCGTTTTGATATTATAACAGTGGACATATACAGACAGAAGTTTAAACATCCAAAAATCTCATTTTACTCAAATGGATCTAACATTGATTTGACTAATCCTGATCATATTGACGACAGTTTTAAAATAATAAAACTTCCGTTAAGACAGCCTGTTGTATTAAAAAAAGAAAAAACTGCATTTATTCCTGAAGAATATAAAAAGATTAATCTTGATATAGAACCTATAAAGGAAGGAGATTACATAATACATGAGGATTTTGGAATTGGAATATTCAAAGGAATAGAAACCAGAGAAATAAGAGGAAAGAAGTACGATTTTATGATTCTTGAGTACGCAGATAATGAAAAAGTGTATGTTTCCTATCTGCATTTTGACAAGATCCATAGATATAAATCATCTGGAAACATTTCACTTGATAAGATCGGTGGAACTTCATGGAGAAATCTAAAAAGAAAGGTGAAAAAATCACTAAAAAAGGTAGCATTTGAACTGGTAAAACTCTATTCAGAAAGAAAACAGATAAGTAGAGAGCCTCTGGTTGTTCAGAACGATCTTATTGATGCTTTCGAAAGATCATTTCCTTATATTGAAACACCTGACCAGATAAAAGCCATAAAAGATATCAAAAAGGATCTTTCTTCAGACAGACCTATGGAGAGGATTATATGCGGTGATGTGGGATTTGGAAAAACTGAGGTTGCTATAAGAGCCGTATTTATAAATGCTGTTAATGGAAAACAGTCAGTTGTTCTTGTTCCAACAACAGTTTTATCATATCAGCATTACAGAAATTTTAGAGAAAGACTTGAGCCTTTCGGTGTTGTAGTTGAAAACCTATCAAGGCTTAAATCGAAAAAAGAAACTGAAAAAATATTAAAAGATCTTGAAGAGGGAAAGATTGATGTAGTGATAGGGACGCATAAAGCATTAAATGAGAAAATCCGATTTAAAAATCTTGGACTACTTATTATTGATGAAGAACACAGATTTGGAGTAAGAGCCAAAGAAAAAATTAGATCATTAAAAAAGGATATAGATACTCTTTATATGACTGCAACACCAATACCAAGAACATTAAACATGGCACTTTCAGGACTTAAAGATATGTCCGTCATTAATACACCCCCTGAAGGGAGGGTTGAGACAAAAACTTTTGTATCCGTTTTTAATGAGGATATAATAAAAAAGGCTGTTAGTTTTGAATTGGAAAGGGGAGGGCAGGTGTTTTACCTGCACAACAAAATTGAGAGCATATATAACCGAGCTGATCATTTAAAATCCATGTTTAAAAATGCAGAAGTTGGAATTGCCCACGGTAGGATGAAGCCTAAGGATATAGAAAAGGTAATACTCAACTTTATTGAAAAAAAAATAGATATACTTGTATCAACATCAATAATAGAAACAGGTATTGATATCCCTACAGCAAACACACTTATAATTGAAAGAGCGGATCTTTTTGGACTTGCTCAACTTTATCACCTTAGAGGAAGGGTTGGAAGGGGAAATGTACAAGCCTTCTGTTATCTTCTTCTTCCACCTAAAATAACGGAAAATGCGGAAAAGAGAATTGATGTAATAATGAGACTAACAAGACCCGGATCAGGACTTAAAATATCTTTAGAAGATATGCAGATAAGAGGTGTTGGTAATATTCTTGGTGTGGAACAAAGTGGACATATTAAAGCTGTTGGTTACGAGATGTATATAAAACTACTTAAGGAAGCTATAAATGAGGAGATGGATATCAAGGATAGAGAACCCATAATCCAGGTTGATTTTGAGAGTTATATACCTGAAGATTTTATAAAAGATCCCCAGGAAAGAATGAATATCTATATGGCTGTCTCAAAAATATCAGATATCGATGAACTGGACAGATTAAAAGAATATCTTGAAAACTTTTACGATGTTCTCCCTTCAGCATTTAATCTTTATCTGGAGGTCTCAAAGCTCAAAAAGATCTCCAAAAATACAGGAATAACAAAGATAGAGCTTAAAGAACCTATATCTGTGATTTTCTTCAATACAGATTTTGATCCAGATTTAATGACTAAAATAACAAAAAGTTTTGATATTAAAAGTATTAAATCTGATAGAATAGAGTTGCTTTTTGATAAAAACATGATAAACAAGCTGACAGATATACTGTCAGCAAAAAAAGAACAGGTTTTCACAGCCCTATGATTTTTTTAAATCTTTTAGATAATCCTTATTTCCATCAACATAAATTAAAACCCATTGAGCAAGCCTTTCTCCAAGCCTTTCACAGGCTTTGATCTCCTCTTCCTTTCGTGGTTCTCCTGCAGAAACAGCACCGTAATGAAGTGTAAACTTTTCACCTGTGTAATCAGTTACTCCAAATACAAGGAATCCATAATTCATTAACATTGTCAGTATTGAGATGCATGCCACTTCATTTCCTCCTCCCCAACCACCTGAAGAGGAAAAAGCACATCCAATCTTTCCATCAATGGTTCCCCACAGATCAACTATACTATCCCAGAACCTTTTCATCTTCCACGACATAACGCCAAGATGTGTTGGACTTCCAACAGCTATACCATCGCACCATAAAATATCTTCCTTAGAAGCATCGTCGACAGACTTAATTCTAACATCAACTGGAAATTTTTTAGCTCCTTTAGCCACATACTCTGCCATTTTAGCAGTATGTCCTGTTTCAGAATCATAAAGAACGAGAATTTTCCCCATAATAAAACCCTCCTACTGACTTTTGTAAGATTGTTATGAACAGATATTAATTTAAGAATAAATTTATAGTTTTATGATCTGTATGTCAAAACAGAAATTACCCTAAAATATCAAGTTTAGCCCCATTTTGATCAACTTCAAGTATTTTATATTCTGACTTTATACCTACCTGTGAAAAACCTTCAACCATAGCTTTTCCTATATTATCAAATTCTCTATCTGCCAGAGCTATCAATGCACTTCCAGCTCCGCTCAATGAAACCCCTAACGCTCCAGCATCATAACCATTTTGAACGACTCTATCAAAATTTGGTATAAGTTTTTTCCTGTAAGGTTGGTGAAATCTGTCATCCATAGCAACTTTTAGCAGATCATACCTTCTGTTTTGCAATGCTGAAAGAAAAAGGGAAACCCTCTGAACGTTAAATATTCCATCGTTAAGTGAGATTTTTTCCGGTAAAACTGATCTTGCTTTCTCTGTTGATAATTCAAAATCTGGTATAACTACAACAACTTTAATATCTTCAGGAAAATCTATCTGGTTATAATATGTTTTTCCATTATCTATTAAAGCTGTTATAAAACCACCTTTCCATGCAGGAATAAGATTATCAGGATGAGACTCAAATCTGTAAGCAATATCAAAGAAAAGATCATCTGTAAGTTCTGTTTTACTGACAGCTGAGGAAACAAGAATGGCTCCCACTATAGCGGTTGCACTACTTCCAAGTCCCCGTGCTACAGGCACTCTATTTATCTGTTTTAATTTAGCTCCATGGAAAACCTTTCCCCTTCTCTCACATGCATATTTTATAACCTTTATAAATAAGTTGTTTTCAGGATCTTCAAGGTAACTATTCTTAGGTTCTGTTTCTATAACAACACCATCATTCTCTTCTACAATAAACTCATTATAAAGAGAAAGGGCAAGCCCTAATGTGTCAAATCCAGCTCCAAGGTTAGCAGTTGTTGCGGGAACTCTTACCTTCAGAACCTTCATCAGATCTTACCTTCCAGAATATCAACATACTCTTTTATACCTTTCTCAAGATTGTACTTTGGAACAAAACCAAGCTCTTCCTTTATTTTTGACATATCAGCCTGTGTATATTCCTGATAAAAATCATACGGACAGTCAAAATAATCTGGCTCAAGATTTTTGCCAAGATATCTGTTTAACAAAACAACTATATCATTAAAAGATCTTGCTTCCCCGCTTCCTACATTGTAAACTGTCGAATGTGGTGCTTCTTTTGCAAGAATAGTAGCCTCTACAGCATCTTTTATATAAACGAAATCTCTTTTCTGTTCTCCCCATTTAAAAAGCCTCGGTCTTTTTCCAGATTTTATCTGTTTATAAAGCTGATATATCATACTTGAAAACTTTCCTTTGTGAGCTTCCCCATAACCGTAAACATTGAAATATCTTACACCAACAATCTTTAGACCTGTCTTTTCGGAAAAATCGTGAGCTATATTATCCATTACGTATTTAGAAAATGCATAAACATTTTCAGGAGACTTTTCCCTATCTTCTTTTAATGGGATATGCTCTTTAACATTCCCATAAACAGATGCTGAAGAAGCATAAACAACCGTTGATTCATTGTCGTATGCGATCTCAAGAATATTTTTAAAACCATCAACATTTTTTCTCATCATAAGTTCCTGATCTGTAATAGTTGTATCTGTTATGGAGGCAAGATGGAATATTAGATCAGGCTGAAACTCATCAGCTTTGAAAAATATCTCATCTGAAGAAACATCACAGGCAAGAACTTCACCTTTAAATTTTTTAAGATTTTTAAAATTTGCACTTGAAAAATCATCTAAAATGAGAATTTTGCTTTCAGGATAGTTTTCCTGTAGCGTTAACGCAAGGTTAGAACCTATAAATCCGGCTCCACCTGTTATCAGAATATTATTCGGCTGTTTTACCATTTATTTACCTCATCATACTGGTTCTATATAAAACAGTTCTTGACCGTACTCAACAGGTTGTCCGTTTTCAACAAGTATTTTTGCCACCCTCCCATTAATATCACTTTCTATCTCATTCATCACTTTTAAAGCTTCTATTATACATAAAACCTGTCCTTTAGAAACCATATCTCCTTCTTCAACAAAGGGGGGCGCTCCTGGAGATGGTGCTCTGTAAAATGTCCCTACAAGTGGGGATTTTATAACATGGTATCTCTCAGCTTCTGTTTTTGTTTCTATCTCTACTTCAGGTTGAGCACCTTTTATCTCCTCCCTAACTTCTATAACAGGGGATGCTGGATGTGAAACAACCTCTTTAGGTCCTACATATTGTTTAATTTTTATCTTACCCTCTTCAGTTTCAAACTCTACTTCCTCTATTTTTGTACCTTTAATTTTTTCAATTATCTCAAAGATTAGATCTTTGTCCATAATATTCCCCTTTATTCATTAACTCTTTCTATATACTTACCAGTTCTTGTATCAATCTTTATCTTATCTCCCTCATTAATAAAAAGAGGAACCTGAACAGTTGCTCCTGTGTCAATCTTTGCAGGTTTTAGTGTTGATGTTGCGGTATCGCCCTTAAAACCTGGTTCAGTTTCAACAACCTCATAAACAGCAGATTTAGGAAGTTCAACGCCAATCGGCTGTCCCTTATCAAGAAATATAAATACTTCCATACCTTCCTTTAAGAACTGAGCTTCCTCTCCCAGAACAGAAGAAGGAACAGATATCATATCCCCAGTATTCATATCTATAAACCAGTAAGAATCACCGTCAAAGTAAGAATAAGACATCTGTCTCTGTTCAAAATCAGCGAGTTCTATACTGTCTGAAGATTTGTAAGTAATTTCTATAACATTACCTGTTTTCATATTCTTAGCTTTAACTCTTACAAATGCCTGTCCTTTTCCGGGTTTTACATGATCATAATCCAGAACCCTGTAAGGCTGTCCATCGTGAACAATAAACATATCTTTTTTAATTTGATTTATCCCTATCTTTACTCCCATTTAATCCTCCAGATAAATAATAAAACTTTTATAATTTTAGCATAGATTGTTAATTTTTATAAAAGGGTGGGATATGAAAGTAAAAGATTTAGGAGAATTTGGTCTTATAGATAAATTAACACAGATATTAAGTGTAAAAGATCCTAAGGTTGTTGTTGATTTTGGTGATGACTGTTCGTGTGTAAATGTAGAAGGTAAGCTTTTACTTTTTACAGGAGATATACAGCTTGAAAATCACCACTTTATAAAAGAAAAGATAAATCCAGAAGACCTTGGATGGAAATTAGTAAGTATAAATGTTAGCGATATCGTTGCCTGTGGTGGGAAGCCAAAATGGGGCTTTATCTCTATAGGAATACCGGAAGAGACAGAATATTATTTTATTGAAAAGGTTTATAATGGTATGAAAAAAGCTCTTGATATGTATGGATTCTCAGTTGTAGGTGGAAATACAACTTCATCAGAAGCGTTAATTTTAGATATGTTCCTGGTTGGAGAGACTGATAGATTTGTACCGAGAGCTGGTGCTGAAAAAGGGGATCTTATTTTTGTATCAGGATATTTAGGCAGTTCAAGAGCTGGACTTGAACTTCTTCTTATGAATAAGGAAAACTATGAAGGGTTTGAGATCAATCTTATTGAAAAACACACAAAACCTTCAGCAAGAATAGATCTTCAGCCTTTTATAAAAAGTTATGCAAATTCATGTATAGATATAAGCGATGGTCTTGTTGGAGATCTTTCTCACATACAAAAGATGAGCAAAGTAAAAATTGTTTTAGAAAAAAATAAACTTCCTGTTGATCCTGATCTTGAGAAATTTTGTAAAAAATACAACAAAGATATATTCGATTACATTCTTTATGGTGGAGAGGATTACCAGCTTGCTTTTACAACCAGGAAGGAAAATAAAGATAAATTCAAAAACTGTTTTCCAATAGGCTATATAGAAGAAGGATCAGGTATTTTTTTAAAAGATAAGAAGGGGGTTAAACCTCTAAAAAGTAAAGGTTTTGAACATTTATAGAACCTTTTTCAAAAAGCTAATCAGAACACTGTTAAAACTTTCTGGATTTTCAAACGGTGGAAGATGGGCTGAGTCAGGTATTAAAACAAACTCAGCATTTTTTATGCCGTCTGCTATCTTTTTAACAACCTCAGGAGGTGTAACCTTCTGATCATCTTCTCCTGCAACCACAAGAGTTGGCACATCAATAGTTTTAAGCAGATCTGTATTATCAGGTCTTTCTGCAAGAGCTTTTAATGCTTTTATTATTCCTTCTTCTGTGGCTTCATTCATGATACATCTAAGTTTTTCCATTTTATTTTTGTTTTCCTTTGTTTTTGAAGATGTCTGGGCATTAAGCATAAACTCAATAAGGAAATCTTTACCTTCCGTTTTTATTTTTTCTATAGTTGCATACCTTCCCTTTTTTGCCTCTTCTGTATCAGCTTCGGCTCTTGTTGATACAAAAACCATCCCACTAATCAGTTTCCTGTATCTTCGCCACATATCAAACATGATATAACCACCCATACTGTCACCAACAGGAATAACCTCTTTTATACCTATATTATTTAGCCTTGCAACTATCCAGTCAGTAAGCTGGGATATACTGTAGTCTGAAGGAAAATTCTTTTCTTCTCCAAAACCAAAGTAATCAACAGCTACATATGGAATGCTCTCTCTTTCAAACACTTCAAACTGATATTGATACATTTTTTTATTTAATGGAAATGCGTGTAAAAATAAAACTGCAGAAGGAATATTAATTCTCATTTTTTCCTCCCTTTTCATTATTAAATATAAGTTTATAGGAAGGAGTGTTTAAGGGCAAATTGGTTCTTGCATATGCTAAAATTTTATTTAGATTTTAGATTTTAAATAAAATCACTACTGGAGAAAATTAATGAACAACAAAAAAGTATTGATTTATGATACAACTTTAAGGGATGGAACACAGGCTGAAGGAGTTAATGTATCTGTTGAAGATAAATTAAGGATAACTGAAAAACTTGATGATTTTGGTATTCATTACGTTGAGGGTGGATGGCCAGGATCAAATCCTAAGGATGATCAGTACTTTAAAGAGGTAAAAAAATTAAAGTTAAAAAACTCAAAGATAGCTGCCTTTGGATCAACAAGAAGAGCTTACCTTAAAGTTGAAGATGATCCCCTTATACAGAATCTTATAAAGGCTGAGACTCCGGTAATAACAATATTTGGAAAGTCATGGGATATTCATGTTACACAGGCACTTAAAACCGAACTTAATAAAAATCTTGAGATGGTGTTCGATACGGTTCATTTTTTAAAAAGATATACAGATGAAGTTGTTTTTATAGGAGAACATTTCTTTGACGGTTATAAATCAAATCCGGAATATGCTGTAAAGGTTCTTAATGCAGCATCGGAAGCAGGAGCTGACTTCATTGTTCTTGCTGATACGAATGGAGGAACATTACCAAACGAGATTGAAAAAATATTAAAAGAAGTTAAAAATAAAGGAATAGATAATAGACTTGGGATACATGCACACAATGATTCTGATACGGCTGTATGGAATTCTATCGTTGCTGTTTTAAATGGTGCTGTTCAGGTACATGGAACTATAAACGGTTTTGGTGAAAGGTGCGGTAATGCAAATCTGTGCTCAATTATTCCAAATCTGACATTAAAACTCGGCTATGAGACTGTACCAGAGGAAAATATAAAAAGATTAAAAGAGATCTCAAATTTTGTGGCAGATCTTGTTAATCTTCCTGTTCCTAAAAACATGCCTTATGTTGGTGATAGTGCCTTTGCACATAAAGGGGGCGTACATGCTTCAGCTGTTATTAAAAACAGCAGACTTTATGAACATATAGATCCTGAAATGGTTGGAAATAGAAGAAAGATTCTTGTTTCCGATCTCGCCGGTAAAAGCAATATTATTTATAAAGCAAAAGAACTTGGTATTGAGCTTGATGAAAAAGATCCGCGAGTTGCTGAACTTGTTATGGAAATAAAACAACTTGAAAACTACGGATACCATTTTGAAGCTGCAGAAGCATCTTTAGAACTGTTGATTAGGAAGCATCTTGGTATGTTAAAGAAGTATTTTGATCTTGATGCTTATAGAGTTCTTATAGCAAGGAGATACACAGATAAGGAACCTGTTTCAGAAGCAACCGTAAGAATAAAGATTGACAATCATTACGAACATACAGCTTCACTTGGTTATGGACCTGTTAATGCTCTTGATAGAGCCTTAAAAAAGGCTCTGGTTGGTATATATCCATCACTTTCTGAGGTTGAGCTTATAGATTATAAGGTCAGAATAGTGAATGAAACTGCAGGAACAGCAGCAAAAATAAGGGTTTTGGTTGAAAGCAAAGATAGAGAGAAAAAATGGGGCACTGTAGGGGTTTCTGACAATATAATTGAGGCATCCTGGCAGGCAGTTGTTGACAGTTTTATATATAAACTCATGAAAGATGGTATATAGGAGGTTGTTATGTCGAGGAAGATTGGATGGATTGGGCTTGGACATATGGGGCTTCCTATGGCTAAAAATCTTCATAATGCTGGTTATGATCTGCATGTATGGAATAGAACCTTAGATAAAGCAAAAGTATCTGGACTCCCGTATAAAAAAAATCTAACTGATCTTTTAAAAGAAAAAGACATTATAATAACAATGCTTTTTGGTTCTGAATCTGTTATAGAAATATACAAGAAAATTACAGATTCGGGTATTGATCTAAAAGGAAAGCTGTTTATTGATATGACAACCGTCCACCCAGATACAGCAAGGAAAACTGCAGAAGATCTAATAAAAAAAGGAGGGGATTTCTTGGAAGCTCCTGTTTTAGGAAGTGTTATTCCTGCGCAAAAAGGACTTTTAACTATTGTTGTTAGCGGGGATAGAGAAAAGTTTGAACAGAACAAAGATATATTCAATACTCTCGGAAAAGAGATATTTTATATGGGAGATTACGGTATTGCTTCAACAATGAAGCTTATTAACAATACTGTTTTAGGATCTTTCATGGCTGTTTTATCAGAAGCTTTTGCATTTGCAAAAAAAGTAGGCATTGATCCTGAACTTGCCGTTTCTGTATTAGAAAACGGAGCAGGTAAATCACTTGTTCTTGAGGCAAAAAAAGAAAAACTTTTAAAAGAAGATTATTCAACACATTTTTCAGTCGGACTTATTCATAAAGATCTCACTTACGCTGTAGATATAGCACACAAAAATAAATATCCTCTGTTTTTGACATCTGTTACAAGAGAGCTTTTTAACAGTGCAAAAGCTTACGGCTTAGAAGACGAAGATTTTAGCGCTGTTTTAGAAATATTTAAAAAATTATCAAACTATACAGATTAAAGGAGGTTGCATGAGGAAAGTAGCTTGGAGTCTGGCACATCAGGAATTTATAATATCTGACCATTATTACTTCTCAAAACTTGAAAGATATGCTAAAGATAATGGTATAAGAATTGACGAGGTTGATAAATTAGAAAGATTTACAGATTATGACACAATAATATTTAACTATCCTGAAATACCTTTTGATAAAGATGAGGTTGATTTTATTCAGGAGCTTGTTAAAAAAGGAAAAACCGTAGGAATTTTCGGATACTACAAAAACGAAGACAAAATAGCAGATACCTGTAATACGCTCTCAGAAAGATTCGGTATTAAGTTCAACGGGGATATAGTTACGGATCCATTTAACAACTATGACAACGATGATCTTTTAATTGTAGCTTCCGACTGTACAAATTTTGATGAAAGAATAAAAAAAGTAATGCTTGCATGCACAGATACACTTACAACAACAAAGAAAGAGGTAAGATCTCTTATTTATGGATCAAATACAGCAAAATCTAAGCTTGGACGCGATATACTCCTGTTTGCGGAGTATGTAGATCCAGAATCTGGTGGGAAATTTATTGCAGGAGGAACATGCGTCTTCTGGGATAATTACTCCATAGATTTATATGACAATAAAGAACTCAGCATCAATATCCTTACAAGATGATTAAAGAAGGATTTACAGTACAGCTTAAAGACCGGAAAAACTCCTTTTTTATTAAGTTAAAGAAAGGGGAGGTTTTTGGAACTCACAAAGGAAATATATATCATGATCAGATAATAGGAAAGAACTTTGGAGATACTGTCAAAACTCACAGAGGAAACGAGTTTCTCATACTAAAGCCAACACTCTATGAGATAATTATGTATGGTATTAAAAGACAGACCCAGATAATTTATCCTAAGGACTCAGCTTATATAACTCTAAAACTTGGGATAACAGACGGGATGAAGGTTCTTGAGTCAGGTATAGGAAGCGGTGCTCTAACTATAGTTATGGCAAATTCAGTAAAGCCTACAGGGAAGATATACGGATATGAAAAAGAAAAAAAATATATAAATACAGTCAAAGAAAACTTGAAGCTTGCCGGTATGGAAGAATATGTTTCTCTTTTTCATCATGACCTTTCAGAAAAACTTCCTGAAGATTATTTTGATGCTGCTTTTATTGATGTTAAGGAGCCGTGGCTTTTTATGGTGAATGTTAAACTTTCCCTAAGGAGAGGATCTCCTGTAGGTTTTTTACTTCCAACAACTAATCAGGTCAGTAAAACACTCGAATCTCTCTCTTCTCACGGATTTATTCAAATGGAAGTTAAAGAGATACTTTTGCGAAATTACAAACCAGTTCCAGACAGACTTAGGCCTGAAGATAGAATGGTCGCACATACAGGATATTTGATTTTCGCAAGGAAATGCTAAAATGGAAGAATTTTTAAAAAATACAAAAAGAATTGTTGTTAAAATAGGATCGCACCTTCTTGAAAAAAATAGAGATATAGACTCAGACTTTATAGAAGATCTCTCTTGCCAGTTAAAATATCTACAGGAAAAAGGTATAGAGACACTATTGGTCTCTTCTGGAGCTGTTCTTGCCGGAATAAAAAAGTTAGGTTTGAAAACAAAACCAAGAACAGTTACAGAAAAACAGGCTGTCGCATCTGTAGGACAGGCATATCTTATGCAGATATACGATAAAATTTTTTCAAAAAAAAGTCTTATTATAGGACAGGTTCTGCTTACAATTGAAGGTCTTCAGGAAAGAAGAAGGTATATACTTGCACAGAACACATTAAATAAACTTTTGGAGATGAATGTCATACCTGTTATTAATGAGAATGATACTGTAGCTGTTGAGGAGATCGTTTTTGGGGACAATGATTTTTTAGCTGCTCATGTTTCTGTTCTTGTTAATGCAGACATCCTTATAATTCTTTCAACGGCAGGTGGACTCTACACAAAAGATCCTTCAGAAAAAGATGCTCAATTAATATCCGAACTTATAGATATTGATTACGCTTTAAAGTTTGCAGGTTCTTCTAAATCCAAATTCGGGACAGGAGGAATGAGAAGTAAACTTGAGGCAGCAAAAATAGCAACTTCACACTCTATCCCTGTAATCATTGCGCCTAAAGAAAAAGGTATTGTAACAAGGATACTATCAGGTGAAAAAGTAGGAACGTTTATACATCCTGAAATAAAGAAAAGATCAAGGAAGAAAAGCTGGATTCAGACATTATCAGCAGCAAAAGGAATATTGAAAGTTGATAGAGGAGCTGAAAAAGCCATAAAAGAAGGTAAGAGTCTTCTCCCAGCAGGAATAAAAGATATAGAAGGTATTTTTTCAAAAAATGATGTTGTTGCTATCCAGAACGAGGAAGGGAAAATAATAGGTAAAGGTATTGTAAACTACAGCTATAGGGAACTGAAAAAGATAAAAGGTCTTAAATCAAAGGAAATTGAAAAGATACTTAAAAAAAAGTTTACAGAAGCAATACACAGGGATAATATGGTGGTATTTAGATGAGATATTATGAAGGTATAAGCTCTTCCCAGATTGAAAGATTGAAAAGCGAACAGTTAGAACTTTCAAAAAAACTCATTTTAAAAGACAAAAAACCTGTGGAAAATATAAGACACGTTGCCGGAATAGATGTAACCTTCAGGGATATTTGGAAAAGAAGTACTATAGCTATAGCATGTATAACTGTAATAAATATAAAAGATAACTTTAACCACATAGAGACAGTATTTTCAGAGATGTATATAGATTTTCCATATATACCAACATTTTTAGCATATAGGGAACTTCCACCTATACTGGATGCATATAAAAAGCTGAATTCAAATCCTGATGCTTTTATTATTGACGGTATGGGGATAATTCATCCGAGGAAGATGGGAATAGCATCACATTTTGGTATATTAACTGGAGAGATATCAGTTGGCTGTGGAAAATCAAAACTTATAGGAGAATACGAAGAACCAGATAATAAAAATCTAAGTTACAAACCTGTTTTTATACAAGGAGAGAAGAGAGGATACATACTGAGAACAAAAAAAAATACAAAACCTGTTTTTGTATCTCCAGGAAACAATATAAGCATTGAGTCTTCTTTAAAGCTTGTAATAAACTGTCTTAACGGATACAAACTTCCTGAACCTACAAGAATTGCACATAAAAAACTTCAGGAATATAGGAGGAAAAAGTATGCTTAAAGAAGGCAGTACCAAAGTCTATACAGAATATATAACATTTAACACTAAGAAAAGGAGAGAGCTTATAAAAATAACAGACAGGATTAATCAGGCTGTAAAAAATTCAGGTATAAACGAAGGTCTCTGTCTTGTTTCAGCCATGCATCTGACAGCATCTGTTTTTATTCAAGATGATGAAGAAGGATTACATCAAGATATATGGGAATGGCTTGAAAAACTGGCACCTTTTAGATCAGACTACAAACATCACTTTACAGGTGAGGACAATGGAGATGCACATCTTAAAAATCTTCTGACACATCTTCAGGTTATCTTACCAGTAACAAAAGGCAGACTTGATCTTGGGACATGGCAGGAGATATTTTATGCCGAGTTCGATGGTCAAAGACCAAAGAGAATTATCATAAAGATACTGGGAATCTGATTTTTATATCTCTTCACAATTTTTTCACATCAGATATTTTATATTTATAATCAGATGAAGCGCCGATGATGTTTTCTCCTAAACCTCCTCCCCTCTCCATCCCCCAATTAGGGGGGATCTTTTTTATTTTAATAAAGCTTTTTTCATAATTTCAACAGGTGCTTTTTTATCAGTCCATATCTCAAAAGATTTAGCTCCCTGATAAAGAAGCATAGGAAGTCCATCCTGCCGCAAACAACCTTTTTCTTCTGCTGCTTTAAGTAAAGGTGTTTTTCTATAGATAATATCTACAACTATATGATTTCTTTCTATTCTTGAGTAATCAAAAAGAGGTTTATCCTCATCACTAAGACCTACTGACGTTGTATTGACGATAATATTAACATCTCTAAGAGAATCCTCTATTCTTGAAAGAGGAATAGGATGGATTATCTGATCAATAAATCTATTAAGATCTGAAAAATCTCTAATTATTTCTTCAGCTCTCTTTAACGTTCTATTTGCCAGATATATCTTTTTTACCCCTTCCTTTATTAATCCGTAAATAACAGCCCTTGATGCACCACCTGCACCTATAACCAGTACCGTTTTTTCAGAAATATTATCTACTATTTCCCTTAATCCCTGTATAAATCCATAAGCATCAGTGTTGTATGCAATAAGATATCCATCAACGTTTTTAATTGTGTTTGATGCTCCGATAAATCTAACTTCTTCTGAAAGCTCGTTAACATACTTAATAACTTCCTCTTTGTGAGGAACAGTGATATTTACACCTTTTATGAATAAAGCTCTTATACCTTCTACAGCCTTCTTTAGATCTTCAGGTTTTACAGTGAATGGAAGATAAACAGCATTTATTCCCAGATGTGAAAAAGCAGCGTTTTGGAATATTGGAGACTTTGAATGTTTTACAGGATAGCCAAATATTCCGTAAACCTCTGTCTCTCCGTTTATAACTGGACTCATTTTATATGGAACTATTAAGTTCAAACTTGTTCTGTCCTATATGAACAGTTTCAACCCATGGAAGTAAATGTTTTATTGTTGTTATTATAACATCATTCATAGTTATATCAGGAACAGGACATGTACTACAGGCACCAAGAAGTTCAAGATACACATCATTATTTTCAACTTTTATAAGCTTTATATTACCTTGATCTAAAGCTAAAGCAGGACGAATCTTATTTAAGACTTCTTCCACTTCCTGCTCTTTAGTTTTTAAATTTTCCACCATCTTTAATACCTCTATTCTATATTGTTATTTTTTGGAAAATCAATTTTGAGTCTTTCATACAGTTCTTTAAAAAACTGATTTCTCTTTTCCTGTGGAATATCAAGAACATTAAAAGCACCTTTTATACTCAATCTCTTTAATGCAATATCGTCAAGTCTGTTCTGATAAAAATATGCAAAATATTTTCTTACCACATCTTCACTTTCGGGGTACTCTTCAAGTAGATGAAAGACCTTTATATCTTCAGTTATTTTCATCTTTACCATCATTCCTGTGTTTTTTTCACGTAAAATATATAAACACCATCTTCCTCTTTATATCCAAGAAACTCATTGCCTGTTGTCTCGCACCATGCTGGAACATCCTGTACAGCACCTTCATCATCAGCTAAAAGTTCTACAATCTGCCCTTTTTTTGCCTGTCTCATAACTTTTGCAAGTTCCGTTATTGGGATAGGACAGTAGGTTCCTGTCGCATCATGGGTGATATCAGGTTTTATATTTTCTAATTCAGCCATTATATCCTCCAGCTTTCAAGTCTTTCTTCTTTCAGTCTTTCTCCTAAAATTATACCCTCTTTTTCGTTATATGGTGAAGAGTATTTTATATCTATTTTCCCACTCTCATCTGTTTTACAGTATCTTGCCACAAGATCTGCAACAGATTTGATCTCTTCATATGTAAGATCTCTATTTTCAACAGGTTTGGCAACAGCAACAGCCCCTTTTCCTATAGGTTCAAAAAACCAATAATTCCTGCTCATACCTCTTATAAATCTTCCTTCTCCTTCATTTCTTGTTACAATAACCTTAGTTCCTGAAGGAAGTCTGAAATGTCTTCCTACGGTAAGAAGATATAATTCATCCCTGCTTATTGTTCCCTGAAAAGATATTACCTCATTATACTTTTTTGCAAAATTTTCATCAGTCAGGTAACAGCATCCTCCAGCTGGTTGTTCAAACTCATCAATACCAAACTGTTTAGCAAGATCAAGCTGTCTTTTTCTGCTTCTTCCAACAATACCTTCAAGTTTTTCCCTTTTTATCCATCCTCTTATCTCAGGTATAGTTGGAGGAAGTACCTTTGCAGACAAAGGTTTTACAACAAGACCTTCAACGCCAGCCTCCTTCTCTATTATTTTCATAGCTCTAAGATGCTGACTCATAGGTCTTTGATTTAAAACTTCTCCAGAAATAAGAAAATCAGCTCCTATCTCTTCCATAAGCTCTTTTGCTTTTTTATACATAAAGGCTCTACAATCAATACATGGATTTATGTTAGAACCATAACCATATTTAGGATTAGTAACTATATTAAAATATTCTTCTGATATATCTACAATCTCAAGTTTAAAGCCGTATTTTGCAGCATACTTTAATGCAGGATTCATATAGTGAGATCCGTCTTCCTTCTTTTCCCCACGCCTTCTTTTAGTTTCCGTTATACAGAATCCTGTATAAAAATGAACCGCGGTTACATCTATCCCCTGATTCTGTATCAGTTTTATAGCAAGTGTACTATCAAGACCTCCAGAATATAAAGCCACAGCCTTTTTTCCTTTCATCTTACCCAACATGTTCTAAATCAATACCTTCTTCTTCCTCCTCTTCTATACAGTCTGGTATTTTTTCAGCTTCTTCTACCCTTCCCTGTTTTAAAAGATAGTCCTTTATAGCAACGTGAAGCGTTTCAAGTCCGAGGTTTGTACAATGTATCTTTTGTGGTGGAAGACCTCCAAGCTCTTCAAATATCTCTTTATATGTAAGATTTAATGCATAATCTATAGGTTTTCCCTTAACCATCTCTGTTAATACAGATGAGACAGCTATAGCAGATCCACAGCCAAAAGTTTTAAATTTAACATCTTCTATAACATCAGTTTCTTTGTTTACTTTTATTGTGAAAAGCATAGCATCTCCACAGGATGGATTACCGCACTGCCCATATCCATCTGGGTTAGGTATTTCCCCAAGATTTCTCGGATTCATGAAGTGATCCATTACCTTTTCTGTGTACTCAAACATCTCTAAACCTCCTCCGGTTTGCTAATTCTTGTTCTCAATTTATAACCTGCAGTCATATTACTCAATGAGTTAAATCATATTAACCTCCTAACGAAATATAAATTATAAAACTAATTTAGGAGGGTTTCTATGAGTATTGAGCAGCAGGTTTTAGAGGCTATGCAGAAAGCAGGAAAACCATTAAAATCAGGAGAAATTGCAGAGATAACAGGACTTGACAAAAAAGAAGTGGAAAAAGCTATTAAGAAGTTGAAAAAAGAAGGAAAAATTGAATCTCCAAAAAGGTGTTACTACGCACCTTCAGGATAAAAAAGGGGGAATTCCCCCTTATCTAACATGTTTATATTTATCAGCCTTCTTGGCAAACTGTTCCCAGTTCTCAGGACCAAAAGGCGAGATCTCCCTCAATCTCTGTATAACTTTTGGATATTCTTCAATAATATAATCTATATCCTCTTCGGTATTTTCCCTTCCGAGAGAAAATACTATTGAACCATTTGACGCTTCCTTATCTACACCTATCGCAGCAAGCACATGAGATTGTTTTAAAGCAAAGGACACACATGCAGAACCAGATGCAGTGTATATCTTTTTATAATTTAACATCAGCAACATAGCCTCACCTTCAATATACATCACTATCAGTGAGAGATGATTTGGAAGTCTTTTCTCAGGATGACCTGTAAACTGGATATAATCTATCTTTTCTTCTATTCCTTTTTTCAGTTTATCTCTTAACCTTTTAAGTCTGTTAACCCTGTCATCCATTTCTTTTAAAGCAAGCTCTGCAGCGGCTCCCATACCAACAATTTCAGGAACAGGCTCTGTTCCCGCCCTTTTTCCTCCTTCCTGTATCCCACCTTCAATTAGAGGTTTTAGTCTGACTCCTTTTTTAACATAGAGCCCACCTACACCTTTAGGTGCATAAAAGTAATGGCCTGTAAAGGAAGCCATATCTACGCCCCATCCTTCAAGATCTACAGGAACATGACCAACAGCAGCAGCAATATCAGAATGGAATATTGTTCTCGGGTTTTTATCTTTTACAGCTTTAACAAGTGAAGCCATATCTTGAAGAGTTCCTATCTCTCTGTTTGCAAAACCTATAGATACAAGAATAGTATCTTCTCTAACAGCCTGAGCAAGCTCCTCAGGATTTATTAATCCATACTGGTCAGGTTTAATATATGTTATTTCAAATCCTTCTTTTTCAAGAGACTTACATGAATGAAGAACCGAATGATGTTCTATAGCAGAAACAACAATATGTTTGCCCCTTCTCGTAATTCCAGGAGCTTTAGCAAATCCCTTGATTGCAAGATTATTCGCTTCTATAGCTCCGGATGTATAAACAATATCCTCAGGTCTGCTAATATTTAGAAGTTCGGCTATCTGTTCCCTTGCCCGGTTTATAGCTTTTTTTGCATCAACACCAAACTGATGAAGAGAAGTAGGGTTTCCAAATTTATCTTTATAGTATGGAAGCATAGCTTCTAAAACTTCATCTGCAACTGGTGTAGTTGCAAGATGATCAACATAAACGTAACCTCTTTTTTTTAACATTATTTAAACCTCCTCATTTAAACAGATAACTTCTTTATTATACTTTCTGCCACTTTCATAAAAGCCTTTGATGAATCGGACTCTTCTTTTGCAAACACAACAGGAATTCCAAGATCGCCAAACTCAGCAACTTTTGGTTCAATGGGTATTCTACCTAAAACCTCTGTATTGTAATGTTTTGCCACTTCATCCGTTCTACTATTTCCAAATATATTATATTTTTTTCCAGAGTCTGGACATACAAAATAGCTCATATTTTCAACTATTCCTATAACCGGGATCATAACCTCATTAAACATCTGTATTCCTTTTTTTACATCAATCAGAGCAACATCCTGTGGTGTTGTCACGATAACAGCTCCATCTATCTCAGCTGTTTGACCTAAGGTTATCTGAACGTCTCCCGTTCCCGGTGGAAGATCTATTATAAGAAAATCAAGCTGATCTTCAGACCAGTCTATATCAAATAAGAACTGTGAAAGTGCTTTGAAAAGGACAGGACCTCTCCAAATTACTGGTGTGTCTTCGGATGGGAGAAGAAGACCTATAGACATCATCTTTATTCCATGTGAAACAGGAGGTATAAGCTTACCATCTTCCCTTGCCAATACCTGTTTGTCTTTAGCTCCAAGCATCGTTGGACCAGAGGGTCCATACATATCTGCATCAAGATACCCAACCTCATAACCTAACTTTTTAAAAGCTGCTGCAAGATTTACAGCAACAGTGGATTTACCAACGCCTCCTTTACCTGATGCGACAGCTATAACTTTTTTAACTTTTGGGATCCTTCTTTTATTTTCAAATGGGTTTTGCTGTGCCTGGGGAGGAGGTGTTTGCGGTGCTGATGCCTTTGGTGGTTCATTAGTAAACTCAATTTCTACATTTTGAGCTCCTATTGATTTTAAAACCTCTTCAGCCTTTTTTTTCAAGAAATCGTGATATTTATCAGAAGGAGAAAAAAGTTTGATATAGATATTTTTTCCCTCTATTTTCATGTCCCTCAATATGTCAGCGAGGGAAAAGCTCACTCCTATTTCTTCAAGTGTTGTTTTTTTCAATCTGTCAATTACACCATGAAGCGCCATAAAATCCTCCTGAAATTAACTATTTTAAGAATAGAATAAATCATATATTATAATAAGCTATGATGACAATCATAACCTTAAATCTCACAAAAAACATTGATATCTGCTAAAATTTTTAAGATCAAAGATAAAAACAGGTGAGATTATGGATATATTAATAGAACTGTTAAATGACCTAATTTTTAATGGGTTAAAAGTTATGGAACCCTATCAGGGAAGTATAAGTATGGATGAGGGTCATTACTCAGCCATGCAGGGGATAATACATTTTATAGGCTGGACTATAGTAATAGGTATATTCGTATTTATATTCAGATATATGAAAAAACATGCACAGGAAGATGAAAGGTACAAAAAGTACGTCCAGCAGAATAATAGTAAGAAAGAAGGCTGAGCTACATTGTTAAATCGAGCAGTTTTCCTGCTTTCTGTATATCTTCTGTAGAAGGTTTTCTCTCTCCCGGAGCTATCTCTTTTATTATCAATGCAAGTATATATATAAGTGTACCAACTATCTCAGGAAGTTTTTTCTCAAGTTCTGCTTCTAAAGGATATTTTAAAGGAGGCATTGTTGCTAAAAAGTTTAAGACATCTTCAATTTCTACTTCTTCCTCAAGTTTAACAAATTTCTGCATACTTTCTAAAAACCCTTTAGTTAAAGGTATATCAGACTCCCATATAACTTCTCTATTATTGTAGTTTGCATTTCTTTCGCCTATCAAAAGAAGATCATAAAGTTTTTTTTCTACAATATCTGTTATCTCCTTTACTTTACCTTTTTCAATATCAAGTCCTGCAGCCTTCCTCATAAGTGTTTCTATTTTAGAAGCTCCAACAACAGCCATAACAACCCTCCTTTTTGTTCTCTAATATTAATATTTAAAATATTTTTCCCTTTTTCAAGCTTAATAATATTCCATATTGAATTAATAATCCATTAAATTCAAATTAATATATATACTAAAATGGAGGGAATTAAGATGAGGATTTTTTTACTGACATTCAGCTTTTTAGTCTTAACAGGTACATTTATTTTCACTTCATGTGGAGGTGGAGGTGGAGGTGGTAGTGAATCCACTGTTCCTCCTGCAACAACAATAACGAGTACAGAAGATGCTGAAGAAGCTTTATCAAGCTCAACACTTCTAATTGCTCCTCAAAACAGCATTGATAACATGTTTAATGGTAATACTCAGTCTGCCTTATCTACCCAGATAATAAATCCAACATCAAGCATAGAAATATCTTCTTCTAAAAAAGCATTTATTCCGGCGGGTCTTGCAGTTTATATGTCTAAAAAGGTTAAAAAATATATTTTTGAAAAACGTCTAAACGCACAGCAATCTCAGGATATATGTACAGGAGAAAAGAAAGATTGTAGTGATGGTGGTACATGGTCATGTTCTGGTGATATAAATGAACAGGATGAAATTTACGATATAACATTTGAGTATGATGATTGTAAGTATGAAGATGTTACAATCGATGGAAAGGGAAGTTTTAAAGGAAATAAAAATGACGGGTATACATTTAAAGTTGATTCCAACTTTAATATCCAGGACTCCTCAGTGGATATTACTGTATTACAGACATTAACAATTTATGGAAAGTACAGTGAAAACAATAATGGAACAGAAGGAACAGGCATTATTTCAATTAATGGAAAAATTAGAGCTACCGACAAATCTACTACTCCTAATATTATTTACGAATCAACATTCAAAAACTTTAAAAACAGTATAGCTTGGAAAGAAATAGATAATTCGTCGGAAAATAAAGAAGATATAACTATGACAACAGATGGAACTATATCTTACAGTGAGACAGATGGAAATGAAACTTTAAGTCTTGAGTATAGATTTTACAGCTTTAAAAGAAATTCTACTATAGATTATAATAATCACACAGAAAGCTTATCTGTTGACGGAAAGGTTTATATAGACTACACTCCTGACGTATGCTTTGAAGGAACTTATGAGTATAGCACTTTAAATCCTATTGTTTATGATTACTGGACTGATGAGTTTAAAGAAGGGATTATCAAAATAAATGGAGCCGAATACAGATTTTTTACGGAAGAAGGAATAACAAAGGTTGAGATAACCATTAATGGAAATTCTGAAATTAAACAGCTTGACGAGCTTGAAGGTATGTGTTCAATATAAAAAATGGGGAGATCACTCCCCTTTTTCCTCTATCTCTTTTAATGCTTTCTCAAAATCTTTTATATCCTGAAACTCATTGTAAACAGATTTAAACCTCAGATATGAGACAGGATCTATCTTTTTCAATTTTTCCTGAACAAGATCTCCTATCTCCGTACTTTCAACAACAAGCTTTCCCTCTTCAAGAAGGTATTTTTCTATCTCATCAGCGATTTCTACCATCTGTTTTTCGGAAACCGGTCTGTTTTTAGATGCCAGTCTGATACCCCTAATTATTTTATCTTTATTAAAAGATTCTGTAGTTCCGTTTTTTTTCTTAACTACTATCTTTTCTTCCTCAAATCTTTCATATGTCGTAAACCTGTAACCACAATCCAGGCACTCCCTTCTTCTTCTTATGACAGTTCCATCTTTTGACTGTCTTGTGTCAACAACTTTATCATTAAGCGATCCACATTTAGGACATTTCATTAATTAGGCTTATCCTCCTTAATTTCTTTATAACTTAAACCATAATATATAAAATGTCCTTGAATTTTGTAGTCTCTGTTTAAATAAAATTTAGACACAACATCTATTTTTGTTTCTTCTGATGTATAGATATAGTATTCAAGGAGAGCTGTATGTCCTTTTATCCACAAACCTATAGGTTTTATTTTTAGCCGTGGAAAAAGATTTAGAATAACTGAGAAATATCTCCTGAGCTCATCAATACCTTCAAGTGTAAACTTTTCATGAATTACCTCTTTTGTTTTCGGATCAAAAAGCTCAGCAGTTTCTGAATAATTATCCAGTATCTTCTCTAAATTTTTTTCATTCCAACTTTCCATCCAGTTATCAACAGTTATCTGAACTGGAGATTTACCTTCCAACGTATCCTCCTTCATAGAAGTTGTTTAAAGCTATCCTCTGCTTTATTTAACGTTTCCTCTATATCCTCGTAACTGTGAGCTGTACTTAAAAAAGCAGCCTCAAACTGGGAAGGTGCAAGGTAAACACCCTTTTCCAGCATTAATCTAAAGAATTTTGCAAACCTATCAAGATCCGAGCTTTTCGCCGTTTCAAAATCTACTACTTCTTTTTCTGTAAAAAAGGCTGTTATCATAGACCCTACCCTATTAACTGTAGCTGGTATTCCATATTTCTCCGATAAAAACCTGAGTCCTTCCTCAAGTTTTTTTCCTTTTTCGTCAAGTTCATTATAAGGATTTTTCTCTTTAAGTATCTGTAACTGTCTTAAACCACCTGCCATAGCAAGAGGATTACCTGAAAGCGTTCCTGCCTGATACACAGGACCAACTGGAGCAACATACTCCATAATCTCTTTTTTGCCTCCATATGCACCAACTGGAAGTCCGCCACCTATTACTTTACCAAGGGTTGTTATGTCTGGATTTATTCCGTAAAGTTCCTGAGCTCCACCGTAGGCAAGTCTGAATCCAGTCATAACCTCATCCCATATAAGTAAGGCATTGTATTCTCTGGTTATTTCCCTTAACCTCTGATGATACTCTTTAGAAGGTGCAACAACACCCATATTTCCTGCTACAGGCTCTATAATTACGCAGGCTATATCATCTCCATGCTTTTTAAAAGCTTCTTCAACAGCATCAATATTATTGTAAGGAAGCACTATCGTTAAGCTTGCAAGCTCCTCAGGGATACCAGGAGTTCCAGGTATTGAAAGTGTTGCAACCCCTGATCCTGCAGAAACAAGAAGGGAGTCAACATGTCCATGATAACATCCTTCAAACTTTATAATCTTCTTCTTTCCTGTATAACCTCTCGCAAGCCTTATAGCTGACATTGTTGCTTCAGTTCCCGAATTAACAAATCTTACCATCTCTATAGATGGGACAGCCTCAACAACAGCTTTAGCCATCTCAATCTCAAGTTCAGTAGGTGCTCCAAAACTTGTTCCAAAGTTTGCCACCTGTTTTATAGCATTTACAATCTGATCATTCCCATGTCCAAGTATTAAAGGACCCCACGAAAGAACATAATCTATGTACTCATTGCCGTCAACATCCCATACCCTACATCCTTTTCCTTTCTGTATAAAAAGAGGTTCCATACCAACAGACTTGAATGCTCTAACTGGTGAGTTAACTCCACCAACAAGATATCTCTGTGCTTCCTCAAAAAGATTCAAGGATCTTTTCATTTCCATTTCTTAACCTCTTAATTAGAATATTTTAAAAATTATAACATTTATACATCTGTTAATTCTCTTTGATTCTTTTTTGATGAGATCTTAATAGATATTTTCAGATTCACCTTCTGGTCTTGTTTTCCATCTTTTATGAGTCCACATATACTGATCTGGATATTTTCTTACAGCCTTCTCAACCTCATATGTGTATCTCTGGACAAGTATAGGGATATCCTTCCCTTTAAGATCGTCTGTTTTTACCTCCTTAAGAAAAAAATCGTATCCCTTTGTTTCCTTATTAAATATACAGTAAGTAAAAACAACAGGTTTTTTATATTTTAAAGCTACTTTTGCAGGAAAAAAAACTGTTGATGCTTTTTTTCCAAAGAAATCAACAAAAACGCCCCTGTGTCTTAATGTGTTCTGATCAACGAGAAATGAGACAATCCTATTACTGTTTAACGCCTCAATAAATTTCCTCATCGGTTGGTCGTGGTATATTATTTGAGAACCTGAAGAGGTTCTTATATCCTCAATAATCCTATTTATGTTTTTATTTTTCTGCCTGTAAGCTAAAGCAGTCATTTTATAGCCGTAATATGAAAGACCAATATTTATAAATTCCCAGTTTCCAAGGTGAGCTGTAACAAGAACAAACCCTTCGTCTTTGTATTTATGTAAAATGTCTTTACCCTCTTTTATCTTGAAAATATTACCGATCTCTCCTGATCTGAAATATGATGGGAGTTTTGGCAGTTCAGATATGATTCTGCCTAAATTTTTTAGTGATTCAAGGGCTATACTTTTTTTCCATTTTTCATCCTTTTCAGGAAAAGCTATATCAAGATTTTTCTTTATAACACTTTTTCTGTAACCTATTCTATAAAAAAAAGTCCCAAGCTGCTCTCCCCGCTTAACAGCCTTTTCCCTGCTTATTTTATTTAGATAACCAAATAAAATTTTAATTAAAATCTCATCCATCAATCTCGCCTAACTTTTTTAGAGATTTTACAGCTCTATTAAATATCTCTTTATCTGTTTCATAAGATAATGTTTCCTCAACCTTATCAAAAGGTATAAATTTAGCCTCATCTATCTCTTCCTTTTGAGGAACAATATCTCCTCCTGCATATCTCATCAGATAGTAATAAACAAACTTATGAATCCTTGTAAGACCCATACTGTACCAGTAATCAACTTCCCCTAAATAATCAATAATTTCAGCATCAACACCTGTCTCCTCTTTAACTTCCCTTAAAGCTGCCTGATCTTTAGGTTCTCCCCTTTCTATATTTCCCTTAGGAAAACTCCATCTGTTTTTGACCCTGATAAGTAAGATCTCAATATTTCCCTGATCGTCTTTTCTGAAAACAACACCTCCGGCAGAGAACTCCCATTTTGTTTCCATTCACTCACCTCACTTCATATATATTAGTATTATTATCGCTATAATAAATCCACCGATAATGTTCATAAAAAAACCAACTTTAGCCATTCTCTGGATAGGAATCATCTTACTGCCGTAAATAATAGCATTTGGTGGCGTTGCAATTGGAAGCATAAAAGCAAAACTGGCAGATATTATAACACCAAATACAGGAAAAAATAAATCTATTTTCATTTCCTGTAACAGGCCTATCAGTATAGGTGCAAATGTTATGACAGTTGCTGTATTTGAGCTGACTTCCGTTAGGAATATCATGGAAAAAACAAGAACAAATATCAGCAGGATAACCATCTCAGGAGATACCAATGTTGAAATCTTTTTCCCTATATAAGCTGCGAGGCCTGTTTTAATTATAAGCTTTCCAAGAGCTATTCCTCCTCCGAAAAGAAGTATTGTATCCCAATCAAGATTTTTAAGATCTTCCACTGAGAGTGTATTTTCCTTTTTATTTACAGGAAGAAGAAAAAGAAGAATACCTGCAAGTAAAGCCACTATGGCTTCAGGAATATGGGCTTTTAAAAATTTATACATTTCCTGATTGCCGAGTATATTTGCTATACCCGGTAGTATCCAGATAATTACAGCAGATGAGAAAATAAATAGAGTGTTTCTTTCACCTCTATTCATACGAGGAAGTTTTTCCTTTTCTTTCTGAATAATATTTTTTACTGTTTCTATATCATATTTAAAATTTCTAATATGGAATTTTATATAAATTATTAACGCAGTATAAGAAAGGACTGTTATAGGAACGGCATACATTATCCACTGTAGAAAATCAATATCATAACCTTGATCTTTTAAAAACCCTGCACCTATAAGATTTGTAGGTGTTCCAACGAGTGTGGTAGCACCTCCTATTGAAGCTGAGTATGCTATAGACAAAAGTATAAAAAAACCAAAACTGTTAATATCCCTTATATGTTTGTTCTTAAACATATATATAATCCCGAGGGCGAGTGGGAGAAGCATAGCCGTTGTTGCCGTGTTGCTTATCCACATTGAAAGGAGAAAAGATATAATGGAAAAACCCACGATAAGTCTTATAGGACTTTTTATAAAAAACTCTTTTGACAGTAAGTTTAAAGCAAACCTTTTGTCAAGACCGTGTTTTGTCATTGATTGGGCTATAAGAAAACTCCCAATAAAAAGAAGAACTACAGGATGACCGAGGCTTAAAAAAGCTTCTTTTACACCAACTATGCCCATAACTACAGCCATCGAAACACCAAGTAATGCTGTCATAGAAAGTGGGATAACCTCAGTCAGCCAAAATACAAGACAAAATGCCATAATAGAAAAAACAAGATGTGCATCATTTGGCAGATCCATGGGAATTATGTAAATAAGAACCGCCAGTGCAGGAGCAAGAAACAATCCTATTTTTTTTCTATTTTTCTCGTAACTACTTATTTTCATTTTACTGCTTTTCTTCGTCTTCCACCCTTATAATAACTGTTTTTTCAACAGTTATACCTTTTTTTTCTATTTCATTAATCGCTTTCTGTACATTATTTTCAGAAGCTGTATGTGTAAGAATTACCAATGGAACAACTTTTTCAGTACTTTCTTTATACATACTAACGACTTTTTCTTTCTGGATAACAGCTGCTATGCTTATATTAAACTTTGCAAAGACTTCGGCAACTTTTGCAAGAATGCCGGTTATATCCGGAACTGTAAATCTTATATAGTATCTGGTATAAAAATCTGAAACCCTTGTAAGAGTAAGATCTTTATGTTCCCAGTTCATTGATGTTATCTCTATACTTCTTCCAACACCTTCAGCTATACTTTTTGATATATCAACAATATCGCTTACTACTGAGCTTGCCGTAGGAAGACTGCCGGCTCCTTTTCCATAAAACATACTTTCGCCAACTGCATCTCCTTCAACCATAACAGCATTAAACACCCCATCAACTTTTGCAAGAGGATTTTCTTCAGGAATAAATGTAGGATGAACCCTAACTTCAACCTCCCCATTATGACCTTTTGCTATAGCAAGAAGTTTTAAAACATATCCAAGCTCTTTGCCAAGCTCAATATCAAGGGGATGTATATCCTCAATTCCTTCAACATAAACCTGAGAAAAATCAAGAAAACCTCCGTAAGATAGAGAGGCAAGTATTGTTATTTTATGAGCAGCATCTGTACCATTTATATCAAGAGTTGGATCAGCCTCTGCATACCCAAGATCCTGCGCTTCTTTCAGTGATGTTTTAAAATCCTTACCTTGCCTGTACATACTTGTTAGTATATAGTTTGTTGTTCCGTTTAGTATCCCATATATCTTGATAATATCGTTTGCTATAAGACCTTCTCTCAGAGATCTTATTATAGGTATTCCCCCAGCAACCGCAGCTTCATAACCTATCCTTATATCTTTCTGTTCAGCTTTTAGGAATATATCCTTACCTTTTTCTGCAAGAAGTGCTTTATTTGCCGTAACAACATGTTTCCCATTTTCTATAGCCTCTGTTATAAGCCTATATGGAAAATCAACTCCACCTGTAAGTTCTACAACTATTGATATATCTTCATCCTGAAGAATCTCATTGAGTGAGTATGCTTTTTTTTCCTCAGGAAGTGGATGGGGGAAGTCTTTATTCCAGTTTCTTGTATAAACCTTTTTAAGGTTTATATCAACACCACTCTTTTTACTCAGGATCTCTTTTTTTTCCTCAAGTATTTTTGCAACTCCGTTCCCAACAACACCATATCCTACAATTCCTACATCTATTTTTTTCAACAAACACCCCCTATTTATTTAGTAAATCAAAATCAATTATAAATTTTTTAAGGGCATATTTAAATTATTTTATTCGAGAAAAGAATATATGGGCTATAAACATCTCTGGATAAATTCTTACAGGTATATCATTCATATTTTTAACTGCTAAGATCAGATTTCCTTCAAAACCTGCATCTATCCAGCCAGTATTCAATATACTCACTCCTGTCTGCGATATTCTCAGTTTAGGTTCCAGAAATATTGATATATCTTCTGAGGTCTTTATATACTCAAGTGAGTTTATAATTAAAAATCTACCAGGTTCCAAAACTATGCCGTCAGAAGATATATAATCCTTTTCAAGAAGGTTAAGATACGGATTTTTAGGATCAAGCATGCTAAGTTCAGGTTCAAGATATTCAGGATAGCTGTAGTATCTATCCGAAACTCTGATATCAACCGAGTTGCCTTTCATCTGAAATTCAGGATCAAAAGGTTCTATAATAATCTCTTTTTCCCCTATAAGATCCCTTATAGATTTAGAAGATAACAGCATAATTTACCTCTCAGTTGTTTATACGGAAATAAAAGTTCTTTCCTACTGATCCACTTACGTGAAAAGAACAGCCGTTTGTTATAATAAGGGCTCCAAGGAGCCCTAAGAAGAATATAATCTTACCTGCCTGCAAGTCTTAAAACCTCTTTAACAAGTTTTTCAATTCCTTCAGCAACATCTTTAATCGTCTTACCTTCCATATACGCCGGTGTAGATACTATTTTATGTTCTTCATCAACAACAGCCTCTGAAACAGGACAAACAAGGTGCTGTTGCCCCATCCCTTCTATAGCTTTTGCAACCTGTTCATCACTTCCTATTGTTAATTTAGCTTTTGCTTCTCTAAGCGCAGCAGCAACGATAACAGGTGATATGCATACAGCCCCAATAGGTTTTCCTTTTTCAAACATCTCTACAAGAAGCCTTTTTACCTCAGGTATAACATCCGCATCAGCTCCCATTTCAAGAAAGTTTGAAAAGTTTTTTGCAACCCCATATCCTCCCGGCATTATCAATGCGTCAATATCATCAGCCGTCACATCATTTATATCCTTTATTTCTCCCCTTGCGATTCTTGCGGCTTCAACAAGAACATTTCTCTTTTCCTCTGACTTTTCCCCTGTGAGATGATTTATCACCTCTTTTTGGGGTATGTTTGGCGCCATACAAACGATATCAACGCCCTCCCTGTCAAGGAAATACAATGTTAATGTAGCCTCATGTATTTCTGCCCCATCAAATACGCCACACCCTGCAAGTAAAACACCTACCTTCATTTTTTCCCTCCTGTTAGACATTGTTATCTAATTTATTGTAAACTAATATAGATATACAATCATCAGGAGGCAAGGTAAATAATGTATCCATTAGAGGTTGTTACACCAGAAGGAATCGTATTCAAAGGTGAAGTTGAGCAGACAGTTGTAAATACGGCAGATGGAGAAATAGGAATCCTTGAAAACCATATGCTTCTACTGACTAATGTTGTTCCTGGTAAATTGAGAATAGAAATTCCTGAGGAAGAGCCTAAAGAGTTCGCAGTTACGCACGGCGTCATAGATGTCAGGGGTGATAAGGTTATTGTCCTTGTTGAGGAAGCTTTTTCTATCTCTGAGATAGATATTGACAGGGAAAAGAAACTTCTTGAAGAAGCTAAAACAAAACTTGAGGAAAGGGAATCTCTAACACTTGAAGAGTTAGAAAATTACGAAAGAATGAAAGAAAGAGCAGAAATTCTTTTAGAACTTGCAGGTGTAAAAATAAGATAAATTGAAATTAAAGCATGATGAAACCCTTTCCCCATTTATACGGGGAAAGGTATCTATAATCCAGAAAAAAGAAGGTTACAGATTTAATATAGATAGTGTTATTCTCGCGTCATTTCCAAAAATAACAAGGAAAAAAGGTAAAATAATAGATCTTGGTACAGGGTCAGGAATTATTCTTATACTCTTGTCTTTAAGATACCCAGAATTAGATTTCCATGCAGTTGAAATACAAGAAGATCTTTTTGATATCGCATACAGAAACTTTAAAATTAACGCTGTTAATGTAAATCTACATAAGGGAGATATAAAAGATATCAAAAAATTCTATTCCCCACAGTCATTTGATTATGTTATAACAAATCCACCTTATTTTAAGGAATATCTATCCAAAAAAGAATCTCTGGAAGAAAGACTGGCTAAATATGAAATATCAGCAACAGTTGAAGACTTCATAAAAACAGGTTCGTACCTTTTGAGAGACAAAGGAAGGTTTTATATGATATATCCTTCAGAAAGATTTTCTTACATAACAAAGGTAATGATTGAAAACAGGATACAGCCTAAAAGATACAGATTCGTTCATCCTTCTTTAAACGATAGAGCATCGCACTTTCTAATAGAGGGAATGAAATCAGGGAAAAAGGGTGGTGAAATAATAGAAAAACCTATGATTATTTATGATAATCCTAATATAAAAAAATATTCAGACGAGTTAGAATTTCTCTTAGAAAAATTTGTTTAAGGAGGTTTTTATGAAAGAAAGCAGTTTAAAGAAATTAACGGTTATATCTATTTTAGAGGGTATATCACTGATAGTTCTACTATTTATAGCTATGCCTTTAAAATATATTGGCGGCTATAAAATAGCCACCCTTATTGTAGGTTCAGTTCATGGATTATTGTGGCTTGCATTTCTCTATATTCTTAATGAAGTGAGAATAAAAAACATGCTAAACAAAAGAGAAATTTTCAGATTTTTTGTTCTTTCTGTTGTTCCCTTTGGTTTTATACCTATGAAAAAAAGTATCTCAGACAGATAAATCCCTGATATAATAAAAATAAAAAGTGAGGAGACGGTAAATGCCAAAACTTGTTCTTGTCAGACATGGACAGTCTGTCTGGAATTTACAGAACAGATTTACAGGCTGGGTTGATGTCCCTTTAACCGAAAAAGGAAAGGAAGAAGCTTATAAGGCAGGAGAGCTTTTAAAAGATATAAGATTTTCTGTTGCATACACCTCATCCCTCACAAGAGCTCAGGAAACATTAAAGATAATACTTGAAACTATAGGACTTTATATACCTGTTATCAAAGATCAGGCATTAAATGAGAGGCATTACGGTGCACTGCAGGGTATGAACAAAGACAGGGCAAGAGAAAAATGGGGTGCTGAGATTGTTCATCTATGGAGAAGAAGCTATGATATACCACCACCAGAAGGAGAATCTTTGAAAGATACGGCAGACAGGACGATACCTTTTCTCGAAAGAGCCATACTTGGAGATATTATAGATGGTCATGATGTTCTTGTTGTGGCTCATGGAAATTCTTTAAGATCAATAGTTATGTATCTTGAAGATCTGAAACCTGATGAAATTATTAAGGTTGAAATACCGACAGGAACACCTATAGTTTACGAGCTTGATCAAAACTGTAAAGTTTTAAATAAAGAAATAAGAAATCTATCAGATTAGGAGATACAGATGAGATACCTTGTTGCTGCCAACTGGAAAATGAATAAAACAGTAGGCGAAACACTTGAATATCTTGATATATTTTTACCTTCTGTAAAAGATCTCATCTCAGTGGATATCATGATAGCCCCACCTTTTACAGCTTTATCATCAGCCTCTATAAGACTTGATTCAGCAAGGAAAGAAGGCGAGCATAATGTGAAACTTGGGGCACAGAATATGTACTACGTAGAAAAAGGAGCTTTTACTGGAGAGATATCACCTGTTATGTTAAACGAGCTTGATGTTGAGTACGTTATTCTCGGACATTCAGAAAGAAGACATATATT